>ERZ808051.72-NODE-72-length-133293-cov-21.139841_pt1 | contig 133293 bp, 115 predicted proteins | sample MGYA00380199_ERZ808051 | MGnify/ENA primary metagenome ERZ808051 (study PRJEB31490, sample SAMN06133391) | mouse gut metagenome | isolation source: J11 | host: mice | place: China: Chengdu | collected 2015-05 ... | reverse complement strand
ACTTTCAGTCGGCAAGCCAGTAGGCGGCCCTTATAGGGCCTGTGCAAACCACCAGTTCAACTGGTGGTTATGATTTTCAAATTATTCTTTTTCTTCTGTCGAGCGTTTTTCAACAATAAAATTATGCACCTTATCAGCAAGCTCACCGTGTATTTTGAATTTGGTTGAAAATACAATGAGAGAAATTATCATAAGCACAGGAGGGATCGCAAAGGCAATAATACCAATTGCTGTTTTGGTTGAATCATTGACAGTTCCGCTTGTAATCTGCTCATTATAACCCATAACCTTTAAACCGCCGAACAGGATGATTGTCTGAATGGTATATGCAAGCTTCTGCAGAAAGCCTTTCATTGAAAAGGTGATTGACTCGTTTCTTTCACCGTTTTTGTATTCTCCGTAGTCGACTATGTCAGCAAGGAAGATTGTCTGTGCAACAAACATTGAGGCGATACCGATTGAAGCTAAAATATAGCTGATATCCAATGCTATTGTAATTTTCAGAACAGGACCGAACAGGAACATCAAAGCATAGCCTGCAATTGTCATGATTATTGAAAACTGATAAATGCTTCTTTTGCTCATCTTTTTTGATAACAGGGGAATTACCAGCAGACCGAGTACAGAGCCGACTGCACCGATTGTTGCAAACAGGCTTTGTGCCTCAGGCTTGCCGAGTACGTCGGTGAAATAGTACACGGCTGTACCGCTTGTTAAATACCAGCCTGCGTTGGATACCATAGCAAATATTATAAATACAACTAACTGGTCATTTTTTGCAATAACCTTAAACATCTTTTTGAATGAAAATTTTTCTTTGTTGCTGTATACAACATGCTTTTCCTTTGTTGAAAATACGCAGATTGTTGAAAAGAGAACAAGCAAGCCTGCACAGATGATTGCCCATTTTGAAAAACCGCCTGCCGAATAACCCTTGTCCGTGGTGGTCATACCCTTTGAAAGCATGGGCAGAATAATCGGTGTTGCTACTGTAATTATACCCTGACCCAATCCTGAAAAGGTTCTTGCAACTGTTGCAACGAGATTTCTGTCGCTCGGGTCGGTGGTGAAACTTGGCACCATTGACCAGTAGGGGATATCTGCCATTGTGTTGGTCATACCCCAAAGTATATACATAACTGCTATATAGATATAAAGCTTAGTTCCGCTCATACCAAAGCTTGTGAACAGCAGCGAAAGCACTACCGCATTTGATATAGCTCCGATAACAATCCAGGGTCTGTATTTGCCCATTTTTGTTTTTGTGTTATCGACAATTGTGCCCATCATCGGGTCGTTGATGCCGTCCCATATTCTTGCAAGCGGTGTCAGCAGGAGCAGAAATCCCTCTTTAAGACCAAGCACACTTGATAAATAGTAGGATAAATAGGAATAAAATAAGCCGTAGCTCAGGTCAAGCCCTATTGCGCCTACACCATAGCCGATTTTCTCACGCCATGTTGATTTGTAACCTTCCATATTGCTCTCCTTAAATTTGATATAAAAATTATAACATATTGTATTTAAATAAACAACAGTCTGAAAAATCTAAAGATTACAATTTAGTTACAATTAGCTCAACTTCTAATTATTCCTTGACAAACTTTATTTGCCTAACTATAATGTAGTAGAGGAAGAAAATCCAATAAATTCCCAAAGAATTCACTAAAATCCCAAACTAATTCCCACAAAATGATGAAAGGAGAGAAAGATATGCGCTTATTTGTCGGCACACTTGATGGTTATAAGCTTGATTCTAAGGGTCGTCTTTCTATCCCTACAAAGTGGCGTGAAAGGCTTGGTAAGGAATTTTATATGGTTGCTGTTACCGTAAGAGGCTGTAAGTGTCTTACTCTTTATCCCGTTGACCATTTTGAGGAAACCTATGAGTCCATGCAGATCGGTACGGAAAATCAGAAGTATGACGCAACCACCTCTTTCCTTGATAATGCTGAGGAATCAACGCTTGATGCACAGGGTCGTTTTACGGTTAATCAAAGACTTAAGGCTGCGGCTATGCTTGAGAATGCATCAACAGTTGTGTTCAAGGGTAAGGGTAAGGTTATTGAAATCTGGAATACTGAAGAATACGATAAAATCTACAATACATATGACCATTCACAGGGTATGTATGATTTGATGGACAAGCTGAAGGGTAATGAGTAATATGGAGTTTGTTCATAAAAGCGTGCTTTTTGATGAGTCGATAAAGGCACTGAATTTAGATAATACAAAAATTATAGTTGACGGTACTGCAGGGGGCGGCGGTCATTCCGGTGAAATTGCAAAATATGCAAAACAGCTCATTGCAGTTGATCAGGATCCCGATGCAATTTCGGTTCTTAATAAAAGGCTCGGCGGCAGAGATAATGTAATAATTGTCAACGATAATTTTTCCAATATAAAATCAATTATAAAAAATCTTGATGTTGAACAAATTGATGGTCTGCTTCTTGATTTGGGAGTGAGCTCCTATCAGCTTGATAACGGTGAGCGTGGCTTTTCATTTCATAAGGATGCTCCGCTTGATATGCGAATGAGCAAAAGCGGATTAAGCGCTAAGGATGTTGTCAATAATTACAGTGAGCAGGAGCTTGCTGATATTATTTTTAAGTATGGCGAGGAAAAGTTTTCACGCAGAATAGCTGCCAATATTGTTAAGGCGAGAGCAGAAAATCCTATTGAAACTACTTTTGAGCTTGTTGATATAATAAAAGCCTCAATGCCTCAGAAGGCAATGAGGGAGTCACATCCTGCAAGACGAACCTTTCAGGCAATAAGAATTGAGGTTAACGGTGAGCTTGATGTGCTGAAAAAGGCACTTGATGATGCATTTGACTGCCTGAATCACGGAGGCAGAATTGCCATAATTACCTTCCATTCGCTGGAGGACAGAATAGTAAAAGAAAAATTTAATGACTGGACAAGGGGCTGTATCTGTCCCAAGGAGTTTCCTGTATGTGTTTGCGGTAACAAACCGAAGGGTAAGGCATTAAAGCCGATATCACCGTCAAAGCAGGAGCTTGAAATTAACCCGCGAGCAAGGTCATCAAGACTTAGAGTATTTGAAAAATACTGATAATATTATTTACAGAAAGAGGTGAGAAGATGACTAATTCAGGTGATTTCAGAAGATATTCGTATCAATCCGATGCTGCTTATGCGCTGAAGGCATTTGATGTCAGCAGGTCATCTGCTACACCTGCATATGCACCAAAAAAGCAAAGAAACAGAGATTTAAAGGTTAGAAACAATAATACAAGAAAAAGCAGGGCACAGCTTATCAAAGAGCAGAGAACAACTTTAATTAAAGCTGCCTGCATAGTCTGTGTAGCCCTTGCCTTTCTCGGAATGTTTTTTGGAGTTTTGCATACATATGCGGTCAGGAATGAGCTTACACATGAGATTTCAAACCTGCAGACGGAGCTGTCAGTAGCGGAAAGCGAAAATACAAGAATAAACAGCGAGCTTAATTCACTGGTGTCAATGAGTATGATTGATAAGTATGCAGTGGACAAACTTGGTATGTCCAAGGTGCAGTCTAATCAGATAAGATATATTGATGTTTCTCAATTTAAAGAGGAGCGAAAAGCTGCCGCCCTTATGCTTCTTGAGCAAACTGAAGCCGACACTGAGAATAAGTAATATTATAAATATTAATTGCGTAAAATATTGAGGGTTAGAAAATATCTAACTCTCAAATAGTTTTTATTAAATAAGATAACAATTGCGAGGAGGAAAAGCTATGCGGATAAATACAGGCAAAAATATGCTGAAAAGATTGCTTATTTTGGCGGCTGTAATGATTTTTCTCCTGTCAACCAATGTGGCAAGAATTTTTTATTTGCAGATTGTAAGAGGTGAGGAGTTATCATTGAAAGCGGAAAGTCAGCAGATGCGTGACAGCGAGATATCAGCAATGCGCGGAACAATTTACGACAGTGAAGGCAATGTTTTGGCTCAGTCGGCAACTGTATGGAACATTTATATTGATCCGCTGGCGATTGTGCTTGAGCCTGCTGAGGATGCCACAAAAGAGGAAATTGCTAAAAAAGAGCAGGAAACAGAAAAACGAAGAGCCATGATTGTGGATAAGTTCACAGAGCTTTTTGAATATGACGATGAACAGAAAGAGGAGCTTATAGAGAAAACAAAGAAGGAAAGCCATTATGCTATCGTTGAGAAAAAGGTCGAAAATAACATAAAGGAAGAAATTTCGGAATTTATTTCAGAGAATAAGCTCAACTGCATAGGAATGGAGCAGACAACGAAGAGATATTATCCTTACGGCTCAGTGGCTTCATCTGTTATCGGTTTTACAGGTGCTGACGATCAGGGACTTTCGGGTCTTGAAGCATTTTATGATGAAGATCTCACCGGAACAAACGGCAGAGTAATTACTGCCAAGGATGCTTATTCAAACAATATTGCAAGTGAGTATGAAACAACTGTCGAAGCAACAGATGGTATGTCACTCGTTACAACACTCAACCAGACAATTCAGTACTACCTTGAAAAGGGTCTTAGAGAAACACTTGAGGAGTATCAGGCAAAGGGTGCCTATGGTGTTGTTATGAATTGCAAAACGGGTGCTGTTTATGCAATGTCATCACTTCCTGATTTTGACTGCAATGATCCTTATACCCTGACTTATGACAAAAATATTAAAGAAATAGAAAAAATAACCGACAAAAAGAAAAAGGAAGAGGCAGAAAGCGCCGCAGTCCAGAATCAGTGGAGAAACTTTAATGTCAGTGACACATATGTTCCGGGTTCGGTTTTCAAAACCTTCATTGCTTCCGCTGCACTTGAGGAAAATGTTGTTTCACTTAATACAACCTTCAACTGCACAGGTGCAATTAAGGTTGAAAATTACATTATGAAGTGTCACTATCATCCCGGTCACGGACACGAAACCTTTACACAGGGACTTGAGAATTCCTGTAACCCGTTCTTTATCACAGTTGGTCAGAAACTTGGTGTACATAACTATTTTAAATATTTTGATGCCTATGGTTTTACACAGACTACAGGCATTGACCTTCCCGGTGAAGCGTCACCTCAATACTATCAGGAAGAACAGTATGGTATCGTTGAGCTTTCCTCTGCTGCGTTCGGTCAGACAAACTCGCTTACACCAATTCAGGTATGCACGGGACTTTGTGCGGTGGCTAATGGCGGCAAGCTTGTTACGCCTTATCTTGTATCATCAATCGTTGATTCGGATGGCAAAACTGTTAAAAAAACAGAGCCTAAGGTAGTAAGACAGGTTATCAGTGAGGAAACTTCAAAAACCGTGCGTGAAATGATGAAAGCGGTTGTAGATAACGGTACAGGTAAAAATGGTTATGTTGCCGGTTACAGAGTAGGCGGCAAAACAGGTACTTCAACAAAGCTTGGTGAGTCTAAGGAGGGCGAAGGAGATAAGTATATTGTTTCCTTCGGTGCAATTGCTCCGAGTGATGACCCTGAGCTTGCAATGATTATCATTGTAGATGAGCCTAATCAGGATTTAGGCGGCGGTGCTTTGTGTGCACCGATTGCAGCACAGATAATTGAAGAATCTATGGGTGTGCTCGGAATAGAGCCTAAGTATGATGATGACGAGCTTAAAAATTTATCGAGCTATACACCGAACGTAACAGGTAAATCGCTTGATGAAGCTAAAAAGGAAATTGACGAATATTCACTTAATTACACCGTTGTCGGTAAGGGTGACAAGGTCGTAAGACAATGTCCTACCAGCGCAGAAACAATACCGAACGGCGGAACGATTTATATTTACACGGATGAAAACAAGCGACAGACTGTCAAGGTGCCTGATTTTACAGGCTTAACAGTCAGTGAGGCTAAAAGTCTTGCACAGAGCAGCAAGATTAACATTGAGATTGCAGGCAATGATTTAGCAAATGGTAATGTTATTGCAGCACGTCAGAGCGAGGAAAAGGATAAAGAGGTTGAGCAGGGAACTGTTATAACAGTATCCTTCAAAAATACCGAATCAGTTCTTGACTGATAATAATTTGCATAATAAGCAAAGGGGATTAAACAATGAAACTGTCACAAATTTTAAAAGGTGTTAAGGTATTAAACACATATGATGATATTGAAGTGACTGATGTTACGCAGGATTCACGACTTGTTAAAGAGGGATTTCTGTTTGTCTGTGTTAAAGGTGCTGTCTTTGACGGTCATTCAGTTGCGGCTGAAATGCTTGACAAGGGTGCGGCTGCGGTTGTGGTTGAGCGTGACTTAGGTCTGAATAACCAGATACTTGTGGAAAATTCAAGAGCCGACTTTTCACCGATTTGTGCCAACTTCTATGGCAACCCGGCAGAAAAGCTTAAGCTTATCGGATTAACAGGTACTAACGGCAAAACAACAACTACATTTCTCATTAAGCAGATTTTGGAGAATGTGGGAAAAAAGGTAGGTCTTATCGGCACTGTTCAGAATATGATAGGCGATGAGGTTTATCCTGCCAAGTATACAACGCCTGATCCGTATGAGCTGCAGAAACTTTTTGCAATGATGGTTGAGGCTGAGTGTGAGTATTGTGTTATGGAGGTTTCCTCCCAGGCACTGGCTCAGGGCAGGGTTAATGGTCTGCGTTTTGCAGTAGGAGCATTTACCAATCTTACACAGGATCATCTTGACTATCATAAAACATGGGAAAATTATTTTAACTCGAAGCGTATTCTGTTTGAAAACAGTGATATAGCAGTTACAAATGCTGACGATGAAAACGGATTGAAAATTGTTGAGGGGCTTGATATTGATAAGCTGATTACCTATGCTGTCAATACGAATAATGCAAGCTACATTGCCAAAAATGTAAGCTTTAAATCAAGCGGCGTCGAGTATGAGCTTGTTGGTGATACAATCGGCAGATGCTATTGTCCTATCCCGGGAAGATTTTCAGTATACAATTCACTTTGTGCTGCAGCTATTGCACTGGCACTTGGTGTTGAATTTGAACAGGTGCTTCTTGCTATTAGAAAGTCCAATGGTGTTAAGGGCAGAATTGAGGTTGTACCCTGTGACAGGGATTTCACAATAATAATCGACTATGCTCATTCACCTGACGGACTTGAAAATATAATCACATCACTTAAAGAAATTGCCAAGGGAAGAGTCGTTACAGTGTTTGGCTGCGGCGGTGACAGAGATAAAACAAAAAGACCTAAGATGGGTAAAATTGCCGCAGAGCTTTCTGACTTCTGCGTAGTAACCTCAGATAATCCGAGAAGTGAAAATCCCGGTGAAATCATTAAGGATATTCTTGAGGGTATGGCTGGTATTGATACGCCTTATGAGGTAGTTGAGCAAAGGCGTGATGCAATTGCATATGCAATTGCAAATGCACAAAAGGATGATATTATTCTTCTTGCAGGCAAGGGTCACGAAACCTACCAGATTCTGCCGACAGGCACAATACATTTTGACGAAAGAGAAGTCGTTGCCGAAATCCTCGGCACATTGAATTAATATGGAAAAAATCACTTTAAAAGAAATTGCATATGCTTTGGGTGCAGATGCTGTTGGTGAAGCAGTTATAACAGACATCTGTATTGACACAAGAAAGATAACAAAGGGCTGTCTTTTTATCTGTATCAGAGGTGAACGCTTTGATGCCCACAGCTTTGCTGCTGAGGCGAAGGAAAAGGGTGCGGCGGCACTTATGGTCGACCATAAGCTCGATATTGATTTACCTCAGGTTATTGTTGGCGAAACAAGTGCAGCAATGCTGTTACTCAGCAATTGGTACCGAAGAAAATTTGTTCTCCCGGTGGTAGGGCTTACAGGCTCAGTCGGCAAAACAACTACTAAGGAATTTATTGCTCTTGTATTGGGTGCAAAGTATAAAACTCTTAAAACGCAGGGCAATCTTAATAATGAAATCGGTGTTCCTCAGATGCTGTTTCGTCTTGATTATCAGACTGAGGCGGCAGTCATTGAAATGGGTATGAACCATTTCGGAGAGATACAAAGGCTGTCTAATGCTGTTGAGCCAACATTGTCATTGATAACAAATATAGGTGTTTCGCATATTGAAAATCTCGGTTCACGTGAGGGAATACTCAAGGCTAAGACAGAGATACTCAGCGGTATGAAGCACGGTTATCCGCTTATTTTAAACGGTGATGATGATATGCTTCAGACTGTTGATTTGGGTGATGATTACCCGGTAATCACATATGCAGTAAAGAATACCCAAAATGCTGATTTTATAGCAGAGAATATAATTGAAAAAGATGGTAAAACAACATTTACTGTTTCATTTTGCAATCATACGCTTAAGCAGGTAATCACGATTCCTACAATCGGAATACATAATGTGTATAACGCTCTTGCAGCATTTGCAGTCGGATATATTCTTCAGGTTGATTATCAGTCTGCTGCTGATGCACTGGCAGCTTATGTTCCGGAGGGTATGCGGCAGAAAAGCGTTGCCTTTAACGGAATAACCTGTATTGAGGATTGCTATAATGCAAGCCCTGATTCAATGAGAGCGGCACTCACAACCCTCTCTAATACTGAGGGTAAGAGGAAAATAGCCGTTCTTGCCGATATGCTTGAGCTTGGCGAATATTCAAAGCAGGCACATATGTCAGTTGGTGAAATGGTTGCTCAGAATAAAATTGATTACCTTTTCTCATATGGTGAAATGGCTGAGCATATTGTGAGCAGAGCCAAAGAATTAGGTATGAAAAATGCTTTTCACTTTGACAGCAAAAATGAACTTTGTGAAAATCTGATACCCCTTATTGAAAAAGGTGACACAATTGTTTTTAAAGCGTCAAGGGGAATGAAACTCGAGGACGTTATAAATAAAGTATATGAGGTAAAAAAGAATGATTAGTACTATCATAAGCGTTGTAATTGCACTTGGAATTACTGCAGGTCTTGGATTTATTATTATTCCCTGGCTTAGAAAGCTGAAGTTTGGACAGACTATTTTAGAGATTGGACCGTCATGGCACAAATCAAAGCAGGGAACACCTAATATGGGCGGACTGATGTTTATTATCGGTATTATTGTTTCCTTTGCTGTTACAATGCTTGTGGCTGTTTTTGCATTAAATATAAATGTAGAAACTTCTGATGTGATGAATGCAATGACGCACAGGGACTTAGTGCTTCTTATCAGCGGTATAGTTCTTGCACTTGGTTTTGGTGTTGTCGGCTTTACTGACGATTTTATTAAAATAAAGATGAAAAGAAATGAAGGTCTAACAGCAAAGCAAAAAACACTGGGTCAGCTTATTATGACCTTTGGATTTATTTTAACACTTTGGCTGTCACATAACACAAGCTGGAACATTCCTTTTATCGGAACAGTTAATTTTGAAAAAAATATTTTCACAGCAATTATTTTCTGGGTGCTTTCATTTTTCATTGTCTATGGCTGTGTAAATTCAGTTAATCTTACCGATGGTATTGATGGTCTTTGCTCATCTGTTACAGTTACAGTTGCCGTTTCCTTCATTATTATCGGTCAGTGGATGGAATTTGCAGGTCTTAAAATATTTGCAGGTGCTCTCCTCGGCGGTGTGCTCGGTTTCCTTTGCTGGAACTGGAATCCTGCCAAAACCTTTATGGGTGACACCGGTTCGCTGTTTTTAGGTGGTATGGTTGTGGCAATGGGGTATCTGTGCAAATGCCCGCTGATTTTACTGCCAATCGGTATTGTTTATGTTTGCGAAACAATGAGTGATATTATTCAGATTGGTTATTTCAAAATTACGCACGGCAAGCGTGTATTTAAAATGGCACCCATTCACCATCATTTTGAAATGTGCGGCTGGAAGGAAAAGAAAATTTGCGTTGTCTTTTCATTTGTTAACGCAATCGGCTGTGCAGTTGGATTATTAATTTTGTATTTCGGCGTTTATAACAGATAAAAATTTTTGAAAGGAGCATAGTATGCCTGAAAGAGCAGCTCGCAGCGGCGAGCAGAAAATAATTAAAGCAAAAAACAGAACAGGCATTTCTAAGGATCATTTTTTTGTAACAGGCAGTATTGACATTCCGTTTCTGGCATTGACTATTGCACTGCTCACAATAGGATTGATTATGCTTTTTTCTGCATCATATCCATTAGCATATTACAGATTTAATCATGATTCATATCATTATTTTACAAGGCAGTTTGCTTTTGCTGTAGTTGGCTTAATTGCGATGGCGGTTATGTCAAAGGTGAATTATAAGTGGCTGAAGGTAGCAGTGGTTCCGCTTCTTGCAGTTACGATTCTGCTTTTGATAATTGTTCTTTTTTACCATACAAATGTAGGCGGAGCAGATGAAAGTGACTTCAAGCGCTGGATTCCTTTGCCGGGCGGGCTGACCTTTCAGCCATCTGATTTGGCAAAGTTTACAATTATATTAACCTTTGCATCGTATATATGTGATTATTACAGCAAAATGAAAAATATCAAGTATGGTGTGTTGTATCCGCTTGGAATAATCGTTGTTTTCTGCGGTCTGATTTTTCTTGAACACCATATGTCTTGTACAATCCTGATGTTTCTTATCGGTGCAACTATGATGTGGGTCGGCGGCAGTGACTGGAAGCTTTTTGCTTTTGGGTTGGCTGTACTTGTTCTTGTTGTATTTATAGTAATTACCATGCCTGATATGCTTGAAAATTATGCAGGTGACAGGGTTAAAGCGTGGCTTGACAAGGATTTTGACCCAAGGGGAGCACGCTGGCAGACAAATAACTCGCTCTACGCAATCGGCTCAGGCGGATTATTCGGTGTCGGTCTTGGCAATTCAAAACAAAAATATCTTTATGTATCCGAGCCGCAGAACGACTTTATTTTCTCAATTGTGTGTGAGGAGCTGGGCTTTGTCGGTGCAGCGCTTATAATCATTCTGTTTACAGCACTGGTTATAAGAGGCTTTGTTATTGCATCACGTTGTCATGACAGATTCGGTGCACTGCTGATTATCGGTATCGTTGCGCAGATTGGTGTTCAGGTTGGTCTTAATATTTTGGTTGTAACAGATACTCTGCCTAATACAGGCATAGCACTGCCGTTTTTCTCCTATGGAGGAACGTCAATACTTCTATTGCTTTTCCAGATTGGAGTAGTTCTTTCTGTTTCACGAAAAGCCAGCCAAAAGAAAGTTTAATAGCAGGTGATGAAATGAGAATATTATTTGCCACTGGCGGTACAGCAGGTCATATTAATCCTGCTCTTGCCGTTGCATCCTTTATCAGAGAAACTCAAAAAGATTCTGAAATTCTGTTTATCGGTACAAGCGACCATATGGAAGCAAGGCTTGTACCGAATGCAGGATTTGATTTTAAAACAATTGATATATCAGGATTTAGACGGTCATTTGCACCGAAAGCGATTGTTCACAATGTTAAAACTGTTGCTCGTCTTGTTAAATCATCAGGTGAAAGCAAAAAAATAATTAAGGAATTTAATCCTGATGTTGTTGTTGGTTTCGGCGGTTATGTATCAGGTCCTGTTCTTCAGAGTGCAGTGAAAATGGGTATACCAACTTGTATTCATGAGCAGAACGCTTTCCCCGGCATAACAAACAAAACACTTGCCAAAGAGGTTGACCGCGTAATGCTTACAGTTGAGGATGCGAAAAAGCATCTTGAGCCAAAGAATGAGCCTGTGGTTACAGGGCTTCCTGTACGCGGTGAACTTCTTAAAGCCGATCGAGATTTCGCAAGAGCTCACCTTGGCATACCCAATGATAAATACTTAGTTCTTTCCTTTGGCGGCTCGCTCGGGGCAAAACCGCTGAATGAAGCAATGTTCAATATTCTTTTGTCAAGTGCCGAAAGCGGAAAGTACTGTCATATTCATTCTGTCGGTACAAATGGCTCAGAGTATCTTGATAAATTTGAAAAAGAAGGATTTGAGAACGGAAGAAAAGGTACTGTGGATGTAAGACAGTACATAGATAATATGGATATCTGTATGGCTGCTGCTGACCTTGTAATCGGCAGAGCAGGTGCTTCGTCACTTTCGGAAATTGAGGCACTTGGCAAGGCATCTATTCTGATACCGTCACCCTATGTTGCGGAAAATCACCAGTATCATAATGCAATGGCACTTGTTAACAGGCATGCAGGATTTATTCTTGAGGAAAAGGATTTAACATCTGAAAAACTCAGCGAAATGATTGACAGCCTGCTCAGCGACAGAGCTAAACTCAGTGCTGTTGAAAAAAATGCAAAGGCAATGTCAATAACTGATTCGAGAGAACGCATTGCTTCGATTATTCTTTCACTTGTAAAATAATAAAATTCACCTTTGCAAAGGTAAAACATAGTATGTTTTATAAAACTCTTGCAGAGGTGATTCAATGGATGTTTTTAAAATTAACGGTAAAAACACCTTAAAAGGGGAGGTTACACTCCATGGTGCGAAGAATTCTGCATTGCCTATATTGGCGGCAGCACTTCTTGTTAAAGGTGTTACAGTAATACATAATTGCCCTGATTTAAGTGATGTGCGCGAAACGCTTGGAATACTTGAAAGCTTTGGTTGTAAGGTTGAGCAGAATGGTAACACCGTTGTAATTGATGCTTCTGTTGTGAATGGAAGCGAAATTGACGAGCATGTTATGCGTCTTATGCGTTCATCAATACTTTTTCTGGGAGCACTTCTGGCACGTAATCACAGCGCTTCAATTTTTCTTCCTGGTGGATGTGATATCGGTTCAAGACCAATTGACCTTCACATAAAATCACTGAGAGCACTGGGTGCTGAAATTATTGAAAACGGCTCATCAATAAACTGCACCTGCAGAGGTATGACAGGTGCTAAAATTATTTTGCCTTTTCCGAGTGTCGGTGCTACTGAAAACATAATTATTGCTTCGGCAATTTCCAGGGGCAGAACAATAATTGTAAATGCGGCCCGTGAGCCTGAAATATGCGATTTAGTACAATTTCTTAATAGCTGCGGTGCACGAATTTATGGTGCAGGTGAGGGTACTGTTGAAATTGAGGGTGTTTGTGAACTGCATCCGTCAGAGCACAGGATTATACCGGACAGAATACTTGCCTCAACCTATATGAGTGCCTGTGCCATCACCGGCGGCAACATAATAATTCATGATGTTAAGCCGAGCTCATTAACACCTGTTTTTCCTATATTCAATGAAATGGGCTGCAAGCTTTATTTAAGAGATGATTGTCTTGAAATATCAGCGCCTAACAGATTAAAGCGTGTTAAAATGATAAAGACAATGCCTTATCCCGGCTTCCCAACGGATTCGCAGTCACCGATAGCTGCAGCACTGTCTGTGGCAAGGGGAACATCTGTAATAAAAGAAAATATATTTGAAAACAGATTCAGATATATTAGTGAGCTTAATCGCTTTGGCTGTGATATTGATATCAACGACCGAATGGCGGTAATTAACGGCGTCAAATATCTTAAATGTGCAAACGTATATGCTACTGATTTAAGGGGCGGTGCCGCACTTGTTGTAGCAGCGCTGAGAGCAGAGGGTGAGTCCACCATCCATCAGCTTGAGCATATTGACAGGGGCTATGAAAGCCTTGAAAAAAATCTGTTACTTTTGGGTGCGGATATAAAGAGGATTAAAAATGAAGAAGAAGGATAAGCCTAAAAAAAGAATACCAAAAGAGAATACCAACCTTGTAGATTTAGGCTTGGAGCCTCCTAAGCTTTATCGTGATTCACAAAAGAAAATTGTTGCTGCTGACTCTAAGCAGAGAAAAAGCAAACAGCTCAGCAGAAATGAAAAACGGCAAAAGGACACTAAAAGACGCAAAAAAAGAAATAAACTGAGAAAATTTTTGCTATGGTTTTTGGCAGTAGTGGTTATTGCTTCAGTAGGTGTTGTACTTTCTTTAACAGCTTTTTTCGGTATAGAAAATATAACAGTTAGCGGAAATGCTCGCTATACCGAGGAGGAAATACTGAATCAGTGTTTAATCGGCACCGGAGAAAATCTTTTTCTTGCTGATGTGAAAAGTGCTTCTGATATGCTGGAGCTAAACCTTCCTTATATATATACGGCTGAAATAAAGAGAAAATTACCATCAACCATTGAGCTTGTAATTACAGAGTCAGAGCCTGCGTATTATATAAAAAATAAAGACAAAACATTTATTCTGCTTGATGATAATTTCAAGGTTCTTGAAACAGATGCTGAGAAAAGCAGCGGTATTGCTGTCAAAAAAGCAAAGGTCACTGAAGCGTCAGCAGGCAGACAGATTCTATTTGAAGATAAAGATACCGGCGAATGTCTTAAAAAGCTGTCACAGGCAGTTAAGGACAATAATATTGATGAAATAACTGCTATATACAGTAATAACATAAGTGATAATTATGTTGTTTATGATAACAGAATTGAATTTAAGCTCGGTACATGTGATGACCTTGAGCAAAAGATATATCAGGGTTTGGCCGCTTGTAAGCAGCTTAATGAAAGCAATCCCAATGCTAAGGGAATAATGACAATAAATGGTGGAAATCAAATCTACTTTACAGAAAAATAAGTGTAAAGTGATTGTATTGTCGAATCATGTTGCGATTATTCACAATTGTGCAATTTATACAAACAGTAGAAAAAATAATTAGATAAACTTTGTCAAAATTCTTGAGAAATATTCAAAAAAAGTATTGCAAATTAATTACAAAACTGTTACAATGTGATATGTAACAAATCGAAAGCGATTTAAGATAAAAATACATAAGGAGATTTAAAATATGGGTCGTTATGAAATTGATACTGATGATTCAAAGGTAGTACAGATTAAAGTTGTCGGCGTTGGCGGCGGCGGCGGAAATGCCGTTAATCGCATGGTTCATTGTAATATTCAGGATGTTGAATTTGTAGCAGTAAACTCAGATAAGCCTGCTCTTGCAAAATCAACAGCAACACATAAAATACTTATCGGTGAAAAGGTAACAAAGGGTATGGGTGCAGGTGCTAAGCCTGAAATCGGTGCTCGTGCTGCTGAAGAAAGCAAGGAAGCTTTAACTGATATCCTTACCGGTGCAGATATGGTATTTATTACTGCAGGTATGGGCGGCGGAACAGGTACAGGTGCTGCACCTTACGTTGCAAAAATTGCTAAGGATATGGGTATCCTTACTGTTGGTGTTGTTACAACTCCATTCGCTTTTGAAGGCAAGCGTCGTATGACACAGGCTACTGCCGGTATTGAAGAGCTTGCTAAGAATGTTGATTCCATTATGGTTATTCCTAACGAAAGACTCAAGGAAGTTGCTACTGAGAAGATTACTCTGCTCAATGCTTTTGAGATTGCAAATGATGTTCTTCGTCAGGGTGTACAGTCTATTTCAGACCTCGTTAACGCAACAGGTCTTGTTAACTCAGACTTTGCCGATGTGACTGAAATTATGAAGGATGCAGGCTTTGCACATATGGGTGTTGGTAGAGCAAAGGGAAAGGATAAGGCTGAGGTTGCTGCTCGTGCGGCAATTTCTTCACCGCTTCTTAACACATCAATTGATGGTGCTCACGGTATTCTTCTGAACATTACAGCATCAACAGATATCGGTCTTGAGGAAATTGATGCTGCTTCTTCAATCGTAACAGAGGCAGTTCATCCTGATTGTGAAATCATCTGGGGTGCTAACTTCGATGAGAATCTTGAGGATGAAATGATTATCACTGTTATAGCTACTCGTTTCGGAGAAGAGGGTCCAAGCGGACAGATTAAGTCAACAACAGCTAATAAAGAAGTTGCTCCGCCAACTCCTATTGCTCCGGTTGCTGCGGCTGCTGCTGCACCTTCCAGCTTCAATGACAATGATGATGATGCTTTTACAGATATTGTTAATTTCTTTAAAAAATAAGAATATAGATTAGAAATTCTTCCTTAAAAAAACATCTTTGGCATATTATGTCAAAGATGTTTTTTTATTCACTTGTTTAATGTTTTATCAGAATGTATATTTTTTCGGTAAATATTATCAATTGTTGAAAATTTTGTTAATGTCAAGTTAAACTCTTTACATTTTTAACATCTTCAACATAGTTTTCAGCAATTGTTGTTCGCAAGAAAATTAGTTTTCAACATTTTCAACATACTTTTCCACAACACTTAAACAAAATGCTTTTCTGTAAAGTGGTTTGCATTTACAAAAAATGTAAGTCCGTATACAATTAATGCATACGGACTTATGTATATTTACTTAATTACCATTCACTTTTTGTGTATGAGCGGATGATATTTGTAACAATGTTGTCACGTTTAAAGCCTTTTCCTTTTCCGCCGTTTTTTTGATCCTGAATTTTGCCGGCTCTTATCGTAAGAAAATCTGCTTTGTCAATAATCTTTTCAATTGGAGCAACATCGTCATAGAAGGCATAATCTTTATTCGCAGTGTCCTCAATTTTGCTGATTAATGCGCATCTTGAGCTTTCTTTTAATATGGTCATTGCAAGTATAACGACTTTATTGTTATCAGGAAATTCAATTACATTTGTGTCACTTATGTTCAGACTGTAAACATAAAATGTTGCATTTTCGGGAATAAGTCCCTCAGGATGATTTACATATCTGAACTGATATCCCACTTTTTCATATGGGTTGACATTTGCAATCTGATTTAAGCCTGCCATATCCCATTGGCTCAGATTTTCATTAATCGGCTTAATTGTCAGCGGAACAAGCTTGTTGCCAACCTTTACTTTAATTTCCTGTTTGCCGTTTGTCGAGCCTGCAAGGAAATAAAGTCTGTTCTCTCCTCGTTCACCGCATTTAACATATTGTCCGCGGCAAACCATAACATCATATCTGTTTTGCGGATCCTGGAAGAATTTAAATCGTATTCCACCTGCATCAACCTTGAGCGGTAATTCTTCATAGGGTAAAGAAAAGCCGGCTCCGTTAAGAATTGTGTGCTTCATTTCACTTTTATAAATACGTGAAAATCCTTTTGCATTACAGTACATAGTCAGCGGCAGATAATGATGGCGGGGAATTCGTTTTGGTCTTTCTTTATATACGATTTTGAAGCTCTTAACCTCAAATGGATTTATGCTGAAAGAAATTTCATGCTCACTGTTTTTAATTTTTCTTATTGTATTTTCAAGACCATCAACAGAATATGCTTCACCGATTTCATTGAATATCTTAAGCTTAACCTTGCTGTGTGATTTACCGTTAGCCTCATATACTCTGACGATAATTCCGTCGCCCTCTTCGGACATTTTGATTGTGCGCAGTATGACATCATCATTGCTGATACCTGCTATTGCAATACTGTCTGACGCTTCAGGATTGCTTCTGATGTCGCTCTGAACTGCTATTAGCTGATTGGTATATATTTCAGCCTGCTTTTGTGTGCCTTCCTCAAAGCCGTTGCTGTGGCTGTAAATCGCAAAACTGAAGATATTTCTGCCTAAATCCTGTAAATCCTGTCTTGTTTCCTTAGTGAAAGCACCGGCAGGGGTATGTATACAGGTAAGGCGCAGCGTATTGTCATTTGGTTTATCCCAGCCGATTTTGCAGTCGGACAGAATTGAAACGCCGAACTCGCCGTTCTCATCAGTAATGTCAGCCCACTTCTGGGCAGGTACCTCATAAAGGCTATCGGTATTATTACCCCTTTTGATAACCCCCAGACCGAGATCGTATGTTGCCTTTTCATTGTAGGCAGCAGTAGGGAATACCGCCTTAAGCATTGTACGTCTTGATTTCCAGTCTACATAGTTTGTAACATTAACATATTTTGACTCACTTTCAAGAGAAACAACCTGAGAGATTACGGAGCTTCCTGCACTTCTTGTTACCTTTATTGCAACTCTTGCAGGACCATTTTCCAGCACGGTAAATTCAGGGGTGTTTGCATAGCAGTAAGGCTCTTTGTCAATATCCTCTTTTCTGATTTCCCAGCTTGGATAAGCGAGTGAGCCTGTATTGTGAAGAAGTGCCATTTTGACAGGCTTGTCAAGTACCTGCCTTCCAAGTTCTTTGTCATAAAGATATGCAATGTCACCATTTTTATTGAAAATCAGCTTGTACTTGCTGTTTTCAAGTGAATGATTTGTAACCTTTACATCGCTTGTAAGCGGTGTTGGTTCTTTGGAAGGAACAAGCTGAAATACTTTAAATGACAATGGTTCAATGTCGGTTTTGAATACAACGGTGAGATTTTTGCCGTTTTTATTGATAACCTGACAGGGCAGCTCATTTCCATTCATATCATACGCACGAAGATTGGTACAGTTGACAGGCGTTTTAACAATACATTCTACTGCATCATTGCGTCTGAACTGAGTGGTATTGCTTACCATAACTGCTACGGATTTTTTATCAATCCAGCTTGTGTTCATCTGATTAAATATCGCCTTGCTTGCACCGAGATATTCGTTTTTGAATTGTGACAGTGAAACGTAATAATCATTCCAGCTTTTATTATAAGCCTCCATCACGGACGTTCCTGTTATATCATCATGAAACTGATGCTTGACAACTCTTTTCCAAGCGTTGGTTAAGGTTGCAATAGGATAGTCATATCCGCCGAGAGAGTATGCAAGAACACAGGCTTTTTCTGCTGCCAAAGCCATTTGCTCGCACTGTCTGTTAAGACGCTTGCTCATAGCGCGTGATGTGTAACAGCCGGCACCATGGCTTGTCATAAGAAGCTCGTTGTTCCATACAGGAATTTTATCCCGGTCAGCCTTAGGCAGCTTTTTCAAATCCTTAAATACTGTATCTGTATGAGCGGATATTACCTCAAAATCGCTTTTTTCATTTTTGCCGACACTCAGCTCTACTGCTTTTACACTTTCTTTGTCGGGAGCACCTCCCCAGTCACCTGTACCGTAAAGATGGTTAGCCCAGGGTAGCTCACTGTTTTTCGCATTGTCGCTGATGTTGTTGATTACACTTAAATCGGCTCTGATGTCACCTGAGAATTTATATCTGTAGGATTTAGCATTAAGGCTTACATAGATGCCTTTTCCGTCAGGACCAACCCATTTACCTAAATCAAACGGCAGACCATAGGCAGAACCCCAGCTCAGCTTTTGAGTTGTCATACCCAGAAGACCGCAGTGGTTGGCAACTGAAGGCAGTGCCCAACCAAAGCCGAAGCAGTCCGGCAAAAACATATCTTTTGATGTTGTGCCGAATTTTTTTGTAAAATAATAATTTCCGATAAGCAGATTTCTGATAAGAGCCTCAGGAGAGGGGATATTAACATCGCCGTTTTCATATCCCGTTCCCGAAAGACACCATCTGTCCTCATCAACATATTGTTTTATAAGGCTGAATGCCTTCGGATAAATCTGCTCAATTATTTCATATCTGTAAGCACCTTCAAAATTGAACTTATAGTTCGGGTATTTTTCAATAAGATCAAAGTTTTTAGTAAGTGTGTCAGGTATAAATTCGTTAATTGTTTTGCTGATTGTCCATCTCCATACCGTGTCAAGATGAGCGGTAGAAACAGCATAAGCTTTTTTCTTTTCCATAAAGCAGTCCTTACTTTTCAATAATTTCGTATGTAAATTCGTATTTCTCCTGAAGGGCTTTTACCTTTTCCTCGTTATCCTCGATAAAGGTTTTGGTATATACACTCTTGCCGTCAACAGAATAATCCTTGACAATCTGGTTGAGTGCATCCCATGCTTCAGCCTCTTTGTCATAACCATCCTCAAATTTAATCAAAAACTCTCTGTGTTTTGGAATTCTTACTTTCATATCAGTTCTCCTAAAAAAATTAATTATAATTATTATATATTTAAAACAATTTTATTGCAATATATATTTTGATTTATGCACAAGTATTTTTTCTGCATTGCTAATGGCTTTTTCAACGTTTGTATTACAATCAACAAGACTTATCATTTTATCACCAAGTTTTACATCCTCGATAATGCCGCTTACAATTATACACTTTTTGCTGAATTTTCTGCAAAGCTTATCGATTTTGTACGGTAGCTTTCCCATAAGCGTTTGATTGTCCGTTTTGCCTTCACCTGTAATAACTATATCTGCAGATTTTATTTTTTCTTCCAAATTCGCGACCTCGGCAAGGATATCAAAACCGCTTTTGATATTACCGCCGAAAACCGAATACAATCCACCGCATATTCCTCCTGCGGCACCGCTGCCTTTTACTTTGCCGATGTCACACGGAAGAAATGCATTGAATTGTTTAAGTCCGTTATCAAGTCTTACAACATCACTGTCACTTGCACCCTTTTGCTTTGCAAATACAAAGGCAGCACCATTTTTGCCATAATATTCATTGGTAACATCGCAAGCGTATGTAAAGTTAATTCTCTTTACGATATTTCTTAGATTAACACCAAAAATATTTTCTAAATCACTTCCTGTAGGATGCTCAATTATTTCCCCGTCAATATCTCTGAAAATACCGCCAAGTGCTGCCAGTACACCTGCTCCGCCGTCACAGCATCCACTGCCTCCAAGACCAAGTATAATGTTTCTGAAACCATTGATATAAGCTGTTTTTATCAGTTCACCCGTACCATAGGAGCTTGTCTGCATAACACATTTTCTTTTCTGCAATCCACTGGCTGCGGCACATTCAATTACAGCCGTATCATTATATGTATATATGGGTGCCGTTATTGCTTTGCCATATATGTCGCTGCAACTGCTGTAAAGTGTTTCGCCATTACATAAATTGCTGAGGCATTGTCCGAAACCTTCACCGCCGTCAGCAAAGGGGAGGGTAATTATTTCATTGTTCGGGTCGTAATCCGACAGCCCTTTTTTTATGCACGCACAAACCTGTGCTGAGCTGAGTGTTCCTTTAAAGCTGTCAGGGACAATCAGTATTTTCATAACCATTTCACCTCAAAAGCTATTTTAACACAATTGATATAACTTATCAATTGTGTTAAATACTTATATGCTGCCTTATTGATTGTTGTCTTGTTTTTTACTGAACAGGTAAATGAATTTTACGATGGCAGAGGCTATTACAGCACCCAGAGCAATACCAAGTCCGGATAAAAGTGTTGATGAAGCGTAGCTGTTCATTAGTTCCTTATTTCCGTTGATTGCCCAAAACATTGTGTAATATATAGAGCTTCCCGGCAGCAAAGGGATTGTAGAGGGCATAAGTGTTACCGTTGTAGGTGTTTTTATAATTCTTGCAATAATTTCACAATACATACTGAGAATAATCATAGCAGTAAGGCAGGATATAAAATCATTGAAAAAGAGCGACATAGTTCTTTCTATTCCTGCTGATATAAGACTGCCTAAAGCAATATATACCAGCGCTTTTTTAGGTGCTTTCATTGTAACCGCAAATCCGATTGTGCCAAGAACACAGGTTAAAATTTGTATAATTAAATCCATTTTATAATAAAAATTCCTCCTGCCACGCCAAGAGCAATAGCCAGTGCTGACATAATTGAGTTAAACAGCTCAAAAAGTCCTGCTATTAAATCACCCTTCATCATATCACGAATGGAATTAACTACTGTTAAACCGGGTACAAGCAGCATAATAGTGCCTATGATTATTTTATCAGGATTAACAGATAAGCCTATTTCTGCAGGAATATTAGCAAAAATGCTTGAAATAAAGGCACTTACCAAATTAACCGAAAAGCTCGGCAAGTTAAGCCTTTCCAGATTGCAGTAGGTTATTACGATCCCTATAATTGCTGAAAATACCGCATCTATTATGCTGCCGCCAAAAAATATACAGAAGGATGCTGTGGCAATACATATTGCAATAATGTTTTCCGTTTTGCGGTAAATTACTTTTTTGGTAACGTGTATTTCTTCATTGCAGCTTCTGCACAGACGCCGTGACAATGCGTTAAGTCTGGCAAGCTCGGCTAAATCCGTGTCCTCATTGTCAATATGTCTGATTTGGATGTATTCACCGCTTTGTGCTATAATGACCGACGGTAACGCAAATACTTCACAGTTATTGCCATAGGCTTTATTAATTCTTATTATAGTGTCCTTGGCACGGCTGATTTCACCTCCGGCTCGTATAATTTCCTTTCCAATGTCAAGAGATAAGCTGAAAATTTCTTTGTCCTGCATATAATCACCATAAATATTATTTACTTTTTTATAAAAACTATTGACATTATAATTTTTTTTGCTATAATATATGTACAACATACATCGCGGGGTAGAGCAGTTGGAAGCTCGTCGGGCTCATAACCCGGAGGTCGTAGGTTCGAGTCCTACCCCCGCAACCACTAAGAAGGTATCAGAAATGATACCTTTTATTTTTTGTATTTAATGTAAAACTCGAACCTACGACAGGTGGCTCCAAATTTTAAGCTGAAAGCGAAGAAATTTGGGAGAAACAGTCCGGTGGACTGTTTCGTAGCAACTGCCATAAGCTCAGTCCTACCCCCGCAACCACTAAAAAGGTATCAGAAATGATACCTTTTATTTTTTGTATATAATGTAAAAACTCGAATCTGTTACAGGAAAAGAAGCGTCATTCTTGTAAATTTTAAATCAAAAATAATATGAAAAAAGGCATCGTTTCGATGCCTTTTTATCACAGAATACTATCAGGTTTTATGTTTATCAACGCAAACGATGTTTACTATATCACCGTTTTGGTTTTTGATACCTACTGATGTTTCGGTAAAGCTTTGGTTTTCGGCAATATAAATTGCCTTTATGAGCACATACTCATTATCTTCAAATATGTCCTCAATGTGAATCAGTTCATTGCTGCGGGTACTAAACATAATACTATTCTCCTATTCTATTATGATTTTAGCGTATATATGTAAATAATTTTGTACAATAAACCAATTCAATCATGGTACGTAGTTTTCAGTAAACTGTATTTTTTAGTTTTCACTGTTTCTAAAAATTTCCGCAAAATCAGAGAATAGCCTATCTTTATCAGCATCACAGTTATTAACATAGTTTATAAATGAAGACAGTGAACAGCAATATTTGCCATGCTCAAGATCGGAATATGAACGCAGTGAAATGTTGAGATTTTCAGCCATTTCCTCCTGTGATAATCCAAGCTCAGCACGTCTGTTGGCAAACTCATTTTTAAAATAGTTTTTCAAAATATCTATTGTAGTCATTGTGTTCACCTCACCAAAAGGGCTAACAAAATTCTACAATTTTTTTAAACGGTACGCTATGAGGCGTACTTCATATATTTACCATATTTTTACAGTTTTGTGTGAAAATTTTTAATACTTTTAATTGGATGATATAAAAAGAGTGCCGAGTTAATGATTTCGGCACTCTTTCTTTTTTTCTCTGAAGCTTTTTCCGTAGTATTTTTTTAAAAGCCGTTGTGTCTGACGCTCACACAGTCCGATGGTGTTTGAAAGTTCTGTAAGAGTTAAATTATCGCTGTACAGAAAGGCTTGTTCAATCAGTACAAAGCGTCTGTCATTAAGATTATTATAGTCAAGGTTATCAATAAATTCCTTTGGCAGATTTTTTCTTGTTATGTCCGTTAATATTTTCATAGTCAGGCCTGCCACTGCACTTGTAAAATCAGGCTGTTTTTGCCTGTATTCACTAAGTATCTGAATGGCTGTTGAATAATCGAAATCTGTTATAAAACAGAATTGGCAGTTTAAAAACAATGCTCCGATAGCAGTAGCCTTTTGTGCATTATTAACCTGCAGCATCAGGAACACATCCTCCACGGGGTTTGTTCTGTCCGCAATCTGCTGATGATAAATATTTTCACCTGTTATAAAAAAATCTCCGCTTTTAAGCTCATATTCTTTGTCATCTGTTATAAGCTTTCCGCCGCCGGCAGTGATAAAATGCAGCTCATAGCTGCCTTTTGCATGTGCGTGACGCGGTATATCTGTTCCGAGTTTTCCGCCGCCAATATCTGTGATTGAAAAATCAATACCATTCCATTTCAAATTTATCATATTATCACCATGATTATTTTACATCAGTACGACATATTTGTAAAGAAAATGTCGTATTTTATTGTGCTTCATATGTTATAATTTTTTTGAGGTGATATTTATATGAAACGATTAACAAAAATAATATGTCTATTTCTTTGTGCGGTTCTGCTGTTTTTGGTAACTGTGTGCAGTAAGGGAGAAGCGGAGAAAGTGCTGATTCATGAGCTTTTCACTGATATGTCAAAAATATCCTACAGTGAAAAGTATACCGAGCTGAAAGCAGCGAAGAAGAACAGCACAAAACGCTGGAGAGAGGGTATGGTATCAGGTAACGGAATGCAGGGCTTTATAGAGAGTGGCTCTCCGTACAGTGATACGTTTATCTTCCAGAATATGCATTTTATTATGCCTAATCCCAACGTCCGCTATTGTCCGGAAACCTTTGATGAGCTTGACACTGTTAAGCAGTCAATCGTTAAAGGTGAGGATATTACAGACAATGCAAACTATGATGATGTTTATCGTTATCATCCCGGTGGACAATTAAGAATTAATCTTGATGGCAAGGGTGAAAAAAATTATGTAAGATACACTGATTATGAATCATCACAGACCGGTGTTCATTATGAAAATACTGATGGAAGATGGGACAGAACATCATTTACTTCAATGTCGGATGGTGCTGTTATCACAAAGCTTACCAAATCATCTAACGGTGCAAAGCTGAATATGACACTGTCATTTGACGATTTGGCAAGTATGGCAAATTTCGGAAAAAGCGATGAAGCAAATCTTAAGTATAAAAAACCTGTAGCTGAAACTTCAGATTATCTTTCGCTTGTTGCGCATTACCCGAATTATGAGAACAGCGAGCTGATAGACGGCGGTTATGCAACACTTACATATGTCGTGACGGATGGTAAAAAGGAAAATGTTGAGCTTAAGAAAAATATTGATGAGGTTCAGTTTGTCGGCAGTAAAAATGAGGGTATAAGAATAACCGATGCTGACTCTGTTTACCTTATTACAATTTCTGACAGAGATTATGATATGGGCAAATATGATGCCTTTGACAGCCGGGAAAGTTTTGCACTTATTGATTTACTTGCAGATAAAGCTAAGGCTATTGCCGATAAATATTCAGAAAACGGCAGCTTTGATTATGATACCGCACTCAAAAATCATCTGGCTGTTTATCAGCCGCAGTTTGATGCAGTAACCATTAACCTTGAGGACAGTGACAAATCAAATGAAGCACTGCTCAAGGAGCAGAAGGGTAAAAAGAATATTAACCTTGCACTTGCTCAGCGTACATATTATGCAGGACGTTATGCATATCTTTGCTGCAGCGGTTATTCAACCAGCCGTCTTTATGGTATGTGGACAGGTGAGTTTGACACAGGCTGGGGCAGTAAGTATACAATGGATGCCAATGTTAATCTGCAGACCTCATCCATGAACACAGGCAATATAGCGTCAAGTCCTATCGGCTACACATACTTTATTCTTCGTCAGCTTCCTGACTGGGAGGAAAATGCATATGCAACTCACGGTTTTAAAAATGCCATTCAGGCACCTGTAAATACAGATGGTGACAAGGCTGTTATTACCGAAACCTGCTATCCATACCCATTCAGATACTGGAACGCAGGAACTTCTTGGATGCTGCAGCCTCTCTATGAAACACTGATGACCTATGGAAATATCAATATTCCGCTCAGTGATGAGTTTGACTTAACGGCAATCAAATCTATTCTTGATATGACAGACAGTGACGTTAAAGCAGTCAGCGACAGGGGATATTTAAGACTTGAAGAGGACGTTCTTCTTCCTCTTTTAACCAAATCCGCCAACTACTGGCAGCAGCTTATGACCCCCGAGTATTTCACCGATAAAAATGGTAAAATCCATTATGAAAAGGGTAAGACCAAACTTCTCGACGGTGAAAGCTACTGTATTCTTCCAAGCTATTCGCCGGAGAATAATCCGTCAAATTATCCAAGTCCTAGTGATGCCAACTGTGCAATTGATATTTCTGCCTGCCGAGATAATCTTCAGATGCTTATTTCTGTAATGAAGGATGTTGCACCTGACACAGATACTTCTCAATGGCAGGAGCTTATGGATAAGCTTCCGCCGTATCTGTATGACGAAACAGGTGCCTTAAAGGAGTGGGCAACAACATCATTTGAGGAGAATAATGAGCACAGGCATTTGAGTCATTTGTATTGTGTATGGCCGCTGTTTGAAACGCAGAAGGATGCTGATTTGGCAAAGGCCTGCAATCAGGCAATTTTTAACCGTGAAAGCGAAAATGAGGCATCACATGCGCTTGTTCATCGTTCTCTTATTGCAGCAAGACTTAAGGATAGTGACAGTCTTACAGATGCACTTCTTAATCTTATGAATCATAAAATCCGTTACGATTCACTTATGACAAATCATGACTATGACAGGGGAAGCTGTTACTGTACAGATTTTGCAATTGGATACCTTGGGATTATCAATGAAGCGTTGGTTTACTCAAATACAGGTGAAATCGAGCTTCTTCCTGCGTGTGTTAAGGGATTTGATAAGGGCGAAATAACAGGTATTAACGCAAGAACAAGAGCGACAGTTGACAGTCTGAGCTGGGATTTGCATGAGGGTAAGGTTGATGCAAAAATAACATCACATATTAATCAGGAGCTTTCTGTGAGCTATGGTGATGATACCCAAACTATAGTGTTTAAGGCAGGAGAAACCAAAACAGTTTCATTCAGTAAATAATATTTCCAAAACAATAAAAAACCGCCGCTGACGATTCAGCGGCGGTTTTTTATTCTGTTTATTCTTCACCATTCCAGCAGTATGTGCAAAGCTTGTCAGCACCTATTCCGACAGCGTCGATCATATCATCAAGACGGTGGAATTTAAGTGAAGTGAAATGAAGCTTTTTACAAATTTCATCAACCATATTATGGTATTTTTCACTGTCCGGGTCAGTATATTCCTTAAGAACTTCATCACTTACATTGTCACCCTCAAGCTCGCTGATGACTCTTCGTGTAATCAATTCCATTTCACTGCTTGAGCGTGAGAAATTCAAATATTTACAGCCATAGAACAATGGCGGGCAGGCGGGGCGTATATGCACCTCTTTTGCACCGCTGTCGTATAAGAACTCTGTTGTTTCTCTGAGCTGAGTTCCGCGAACAATTGAATCGTCAATAAGCAAAAGGCTTTTGCCTTCAATCAGATCGTGGATCGGAATAAGCTTCATTTTGGCAATCAGATTTCTTTTGCTTTGATGTGTCGGCATAAAGGAACGAGGCCATGTCGGAGTATATTTAACAAAAGGTCTTGAAAATGGGATTCCGGATTCATTTGAATAGCCGATAGCGTGTGCAATACCGCTGTCGGGAACACCTGCAACAATGTCAGGCTTAGCATCATCTCTTTTAGCAAGAGCCTGTCCGCATTTATATCTCATTTTTTCAACGCTGATACCCTCATATGATGAGCTCGGATAACCATAATAAATCCACAGGAATGTGCAGATTTTCATTTTATCACCGGCAGGTACTAAGGTTTTAACCTCGTTTTCGGTCATAACGATAACCTCACCGGGTCCCAGCTCTTTATAATCAGTGTAGCCGAGATTAAGAAAGGCAAAGCTTTCAAAGCTTGCACAGTAGCCCTCAGCCTTTTTACCGATAACGATGGGGGTTCTGCCCATTTTATCTCTTGCACAGTAAACACCCTTTGGTGTTAAAATAAGCATACTCATTGAGCCGTCAATAAGCTCCTGAGCATATCTGATGCCGTCGATAAAGTTATCCTTTTGATTGATAATAGCAGCTACAAGCTCTGTGGGGTTTATGTCGCCGTTTTGCATTTCAAAAAAGTGGGTGTTTGTTTTCACTATCTGATCAACTATTTCATCCGCATTGTTGATTTTACCCACAGTTGTGATTGCAAAGGTGCCGTGATGTGAGCGAACTAAAATCGGCTGAGCCTCAAAATCGGATATACAGCCAATACCGTAGTTGCCCTTCATTTCATTTGATTCTTTCGTGAATTTTGTTCTAAATGGTGCATTTTCAATGTTGTGAATTGCTTTATCAAAGCCGTATTCAGGACTGTAAACAGCCATACCGGCACGTCTTGTGCCAAGATGTGAATGGTAGTCGGTTCCGAAAAACAGGTCAAAAACGCAATCCTCTTTAGATGCAGTTGCAAAAAATCCTCCCATAGCAGTTCCTCTCTAAATTTAGTTTGCACAAACATTATAGCAGATAGATTATACTATGACAATAGTTAATTGTTAAAAAAAGCAGTGCTGCAAACACTGCTTTTTTGTCGATTATTTAATAAATACCTTGCTCCATCATTGCCTCTGCAACCTTTTCAAAGCCTGCAATATTGGCACCGGCAACAAGATTATAGCCAAGCTTGTATTTTTCTGCTGCAGCAACTGAATTATTGTGTATATTAATCATAGCTGTATGCAGTTTTTTGTCAACCTCTTCGGCAGTCCAAGAAAGACGCTGGCTGTTCTGACTCATTTCAAGACCTGATACACAGACACCGCCTGCATTAACAGCCTTTGATGGTGCAACAATGACACCTTCGGTATCCATAAACAGATTAAGTGCCTCCTCTGTTGTCGGCATATTTGCAACCTCAATGTAATATTTAGTGCCGTTGGCAATAATCTGCTTTGCTTCCGGTATTCCGATTTCGTTTTGCGTTGCACAAGGCATAGCAACATCAACCTTAACGCCCCAGGGCTTCTGACCCTTGAAGAAAGGGACACCGAATTTGTCAGCATAGTCTTCACATCTGTCCCTGCCTGATGCTCTCATTTCAAGCAGATAGTTCAGCTTTTCCTCGGTAATAATTCCATCCTTATCATAAACATATCCGTCAGGTCCTGATACGGTAACAGGTATTCCGCCAAGTTCAGCAATTTTTTTGCAGGCACCCCAGGCAACATTACCGAAGCCTGAAATGGCGAAGGTCTTGCCTTTTATGCTGTCGTTTTCGTGTTTGAATACTTCACAGGTATAGTAAACAGCACCATAGCCTGTTGCTTCCGGTCTGATTAATGAGCCGCCGTAAGACAATCCCTTGCCTGTAATAACGCCGTTTTCAAAAGCGTCGGATATTCTTTTGTACTGTCCGAATAAAAATCCGATTTCCCTTGAGCCAACGCCTATATCACCGGCAGGTACGTCAACATTAGGTCCGATATGCCTGTAAAGCTCTGTCATAAATGCCTGACAGAAACGCATAATTTCGCCCTTGCTTCTGCCTCTTGGATCAAAGTCCGAACCGCCTTTTGCACCGCCCATTGGAAGTCCTGTAAGGGAGTTTTTAAAGGTCTGCTCAAAGCCTAAGAAATACATAATTGATGAATTAACGCTGGGGTGAAAGCGAAGTCCGCCTTTATATGGTCCTATGCTTGAATTAAACTGGACTCTGTAGCCGCGGTTAATCTGTGTTTTTCCTGCATCATCGACCCAGGCGATGCGGAATGTAATAAGCCTGTCAGGCTCTGCCATACGTGTTAAAAGGTCATCTTCCACGTATTCGGGATGCTGTTCAATTACCTTCTCAAGGGAACGGAATACCTCTTTAACACACTGTATGTATTCAGGCTTGGCATTATCTCTTCTTTCAACTGTTTTGATTACATTTTCAATGTATTCGTTCATTTTTTACCCCCATATACTTAATTCGGCAACTATTTTTTATTGCTAATAACACTATAACATATTGACAAAATATTGCAATGGGTATTTGAGAATTTGTAGAATATGCACAAAAAATCCCTGCTGAACAACAGCAGGGATTTTGATATAAAATGTTGTTATTTGATAATACCTGTCGCTTGAAGCAGAAGGATGAACAGCAGTATCGGAGCTATGAATTTAATTGTTGCTGTATAAACAAATTTTCTTCCGAATTTTTCACCGTTTTTTGTAACCTCGTCAATGATTGTTTTTGGCTTGGCAACCCAGCCGATAAGAATGCAGGTAAACAGTGCAAGCAGCGGCATAAGAATATTGTTGCTGAGATAATCAAATACATCAAGAATTTGACCAACGGAGCCGTTAGGCAGCTTGAGCTCAAAGTAGAATTTATTGTAGCCAAGGCATACAATTGCACCGAATACAAGAGCGTAAATAAGAACGATAACAGCACTTTTCTTTCTTGAAAAATGGAATCTGTCCATAATGCTTGATACGATTGCCTCCATAATTGATACAGATGAGGTGATAGCAGCAAACAGTACCATAAGGAAAAACAGTATGCCGATTACGGTGCCGATGCTGCCCATATTTTCAAATACCTTAGGCAACGAAACAAACATCAGTCCGGGACCTGCAGACATACCCTCCTTGCCCATAAATACAAATACTGCAGGAACAATCATCAGACCTGCAAGCAAGGCAACAAGTGTGTCAAAAATTTCAATCTGATTAATTGATTTCATAAGGTTTGTGTTATCACTGACATATGAACCATATGCAACCATAATACCCATAGCAACACTGATTGAGAAGAATAACTGTCCCATAGCATCCATCAGTGTAATAAAGAAATCTTTAACAGTGATATTTTCAAAGCTTGGAATCAAGTATATCTTTAATCCGTCAAGACCTGTTCTTGTGATACCGTCGGCTGTTGTGTGGCTTAATGTGAGAGAGTAAATTGAAATTCCGATAACAAGCACAAGCAATATAGGCATAAGCACCTTGCTTGACTTTTCAATTCCCTTGTTAACACCGCCTATGATTACGATTGATGTAATCAGCAGAAATACAACCATCAGTGCCAGCGGTGAAATTGTGTCTGAAATAAAGCCTGTAAAATATCCGTCGGCAGCAGCCTTAACACCATCACCTGTCAGGAAGGTGATAAAGTATTTTATTACCCAGCCGCCGATTGTACAGTAGTACGGCAGAATCAATACGGGAACTATTGTTGCAATAGAGCCGATAAAACCAAATTTTTTATTAATAAGCTTGTACGCAGTAAGCGGGCTTTGCTTTGTTTTTCTTCCTATGGCAATTTCTGTTGTTAACAGTGTAAAGCCGAATGTAAGTGCAAGGATGATATAAATTAAAATAAATAATCCACCGTTATCCTTTGCTGCTAAATAGGGAAATCGCCAGATGTTTCCAAGTCCTACAGCACTGCCGGCAGCGGCTAAAATAAATCCCAATGAACCGCTGAAGCTGCTTCTTTTACTTTGTTCCATACGCCCTCCAAATTTTAGTAATTTTATGTTTAATATTATAGATGATGTAATATCTCTTTGCAAGTTACTCATTTACAGTGATAAATCATTAAAGAAATTTGATATTTTTTTAACACACTATACACTGTATAGCATTTAGACACAGAAAGCAAAAATGTTTATTATTTTATATTGACAATTTAGAACAAAAATTATATAATGTTGTCGCTAACAATGCTAATAAGGTCTGTTTATATTATAAGTATTTTATTTTTAATTTATATAACTATTATTGTTTAATTTATATTTGGTGAGGTACGTATACTATGAATAAGAGGATTTTTCTTTCATCACCTACAATGTATGGTGACGAGCAGAAATACATAAAAGAAGCATTTGATACAAATTGGGTAGCACCTCTTGGTGCCAATGTTAACGGGCTCGAAAAAAGTATGTCTGATTATCTTGGTATTAGGGGTGCTGTTGCTCTTTCTGCGGGTACTGCTGCACTTCATCTGGCGGTAAAAGCAGCAGGAGTTAAGCAAGATGATATTGTTTTTTGCTCCGATATGACATTTTCTGCTACTGTTAATCCCGTTTCATATGAGGGTGGAAAGCAGGTTTTTATAGACTGTGAAAAAGAGTCCTGGAATATGGACCCAGCAGCTCTCAGAAGAGCGGCAGAAAAATATCCTGATGCCAAAGCCGTTGTCTGTGTAAATCTTTACGGCTCTCCTGCAAAGCTCGATGAAATCAAATCCATTTGTAAGGAGTATGGTTTGGTATTTATTGAGGATGCCGCTGAAAGCCTCGGTGCGAAGTATAACGGTCAGCAAACAGGTACCTTTGGTGATTACAATGCAATATCATTTAACGGAAATAAAATTATAACGACCTCGGGCGGCGGCATGTTTTTGTCAGACGATGTCAAGGTATGTGAGAAGGTTTTGTTCTGGGCAACTCAGGCAAGAGAACCGGCTCTCCATTATCAGCATAATGAAATCGGATATAATTATCGTATGTCAAATATTGTTGCAGGTATCGGACGCGGACAGTTCAATCATATTGATGAACATGTTGCACTGAAAAAGAATATCTATAATATATACAAAGAAGCATTTTCGGATATTGATGCAATCAGAATGAATCCGTTTTTAGAAAACAGTGAACCTAATTTCTGGCTGTCCTGTATTACAATTGATCCTGCAAGCGGTGTTACAACAACAATGGTTATTGACGCTTTGGCTGATGCAGATATTGAATCAAGACCTATCTGGAAGCCTATGCATATGCAGCCTGTTTTTGCTGGTTATGATTTTATCACTGCACAGGACGGAATTTGTGTTGATGAAGAAATTTTTGAAACAGGTCTGTGTCTGCCAAGTGATGTAAAAAATACAGAAGAAGATATGGAAAGAATTATAAGCGTTGTAAAAAGCTTGTTTTAGGAGATTCTTATGTATAAGTGTGTTAAGAGATTTTTTGACATAGTTTCATCGCTGATAGCAATCATCATTTTGGCTCTCCCGATGATGATACTGGCAATTCTTATCAGAGTAAAGCTCGGCGGTCCTGTTTTGTTTAAACAGGAAAGACCGGGTAAGAACGGTAAGATTTTTACACTGATTAAATTCAGGACAATGACAAATCAGTGTGATGAAAATGGTGAATTACTGCCTGATGAGGTAAGACTTACAAAATTTGGTGTTTTTCTGCGTTCAACAAGTCTTGATGAGCTTCCTGAGCTTTTTAATATTTTAAAAGGCGATATGAGCGTTATCGGACCGCGACCCCTTCTTGTTCAGTATCTTCCAAGGTATAATGAGCATCAGGCACAGCGGCACCTTGTAAGTCCCGGTCTGACAGGCTGGGCACAGGTTAATGGAAGAAATGCCATAAGCTGGGAGCAGAAATTTGACTATGATGTTGAATATGTTAAAAATATGAATTTATTTTTTGATATAAAAATTATTTTTATGACAATTATCAATGTTATAAAAAAAGACGGAATAAGCAGTGAAACCAGTGCGACCATGGAAGAATTTATGGGCACTGAGGAAAAGGAAATTGTTAATGTCTGAATCAGTAATTGTTATAGGAAAAAGCGGTCACGGAAAGGTGATTGCAGATATTATACTGTCCTGCGGAGATCAGGTTATAGGCTTTCTTGATGATGCTTATACGGAAAACGAAGCCATTCTCGGCTTTCCGCTTCTTGGCAGGGTAGAGGATTATGTAAAATATCCTGACTGTAAATTTATTATCGCAATCGGAAATGCAAAAATCAGAGAGCGTATTGCAGATATGCTTGATGCTGAGTGGTATACTGCTGTTCATCCGTCTGCCGTTGTTTCAAAGCTTGATGCAGAGCTTGGTGCCGGTACTGTTGTAATGGCAAATGCTGTCGTTAATCCGTCAGCGAAAATCGGAGAGCATTGCATCGTTAATACAGGTGCGGTAGTCGAGCATGATAGTGTTCTTGGTGACTTTGTCCATATTTCACCTAAAGCTGTTCTGGCAGGTACAGTTACAGTCGGTAAATCAACACATATAGGTGTTGGTGCAGCAGTGATTAATAATATTTCAATTGCATCAGATTGTATCATCGGCGGCGGTGCGGCAGTTGTTAAGGATATTACCGAAAGCGGAACATATGTCGGTGTTCCTGCAAGGAGATTAAGATGAAGATATTAGTTACAGCAAACTTTGACTTGGGTCTTTATAAATTTCGTAAAGAGCTTTTAAAGGAATTGCTTGATAATGGTCATCAGGTTTATATTTCGCTTCCTGATGGTGACTTGGTGCTGCCGCTTGTTGAAACGGGCTGCGAATTTATCAATACAGACATAGACAGACGCGGCATGAATCCTGTTACTGATTTAAAGCTTGTTTTCAGCTACAAAAAAATCTTAAGGAAAGTTAAGCCTGATTTGGTTATTACATATACAATTAAGCCGAATGTTTATATGGGTATGCTTTGCCGAATGATGAATATACCTTATGTTATTAATATTACAGGACTCGGCACAGCCTTTCAGTCAAAGGGTGCAATGCTGAAAATCTTTGTTCAGCTATATAAAGCTGCCTGTAAAAAAGCACAAACAGTTATTTTTGAAAACTGTGCCAATATGCAGCTTTTTAAGGATTATGGTATTGTTAAGGATGAGCAGTGCCTGCTTAACAATGGTGCCGGTGTTAATCTTGAAGAATATCCGTTTACCGAATATCCTGACGAAGAGCAGATAAGATTTTTGTTTATCGGCAGGGTGATGCGTGAAAAGGGAATAGACGAGCTTTTTGATTCTGCTAAAAGAATAAAAAAAGAATATGATAATGTTCATTTCGATATAGTCGGTCCTTATGAAGATGATTACAAGACTGTTACTGAACAGCTTGTGGCAGATGGTGTGATTGAATATCACGGTTTTCAGGAGGAGGTCAGACCGTTTATTGAAAAATCGCATTGCTTTGTTTTGCCGTCGTGGCATGAGGGTATGGCAAATACAAATCTTGAATGCGCAGCTATGGGCAGACCGATTATAACAAGCAATATCCACGGCTGTCTTGAGGCTGTTATGGATAATGAATCGGGTTTTCTCACAAAGCCTGAAAATTCTGATGATTTGTATCATAAGCTCAAAGCATTTGTTGAGCTGCCTTATGAAGAGAAAAAGGATATGGCAGAGAAATCACATTGCCATATTGAAGAAAACTTTGATAAAAGAATAATCGTTGAAAGAACTCTGAGCAGAATTATTGAGTAAAAAATTTGTTTTGATGGAGGATTTATGATACAAAGCTTAATTTGTCTTGCACCTGTTGCTGTATTGTTTTTATGGAACGTAAAGATTGCAGGCATCGGAAAAAATTTTGATGATTATATGAGTGTGGATAATATGCAGAATATCAGAGGCATGCTGGCTGTATTAATCGTTATTCATCATTTTTCCGGAATGATAGAAGAAAACTCAATGTTTTTTTTGTTTAATCACATTGGTTATTTAGTAGTCGCTTTGTTTCTGTTTCTGTCAGGCTATGGTCTTGCGTATGGTGTGCAAAATAAACCGGGATATATAAGCGGTGTTAAATTTTTGTATACAAGAATTCCTAAGCTTGTTATTCCTTATTGGATTGCTGTGGTTATTTATGCAGTCGGATATTTTGCTGCAGGTGAACCAAATACATGGAAAGAGATCTTATTATCCTTTGTAAGCTTTAAAAACATTGTAGGTTCTTCCTGGTATATTTTTGAATTAATAGGACTTTATATTATATTTTTCCTGTCATTCAAAATTAAAAACAGGAAAATAGCTTTATCTGTATTATTTGTTTTGGTGGCAGTATGTGCAATAGGGTTTTATTTCGGGGATAGTTTTTCCGATGTGTGGTACAGAAGTATTTTTGCTTTTCCGCTTGGTGTTCTTTATTCACTGAAAAAAGATAAAATAGAGTCATTTTTATTAAATAAAACAATAGGCAAATATATTGTTTTGATACTGTTTTTAATTATTTTGCTATCTTTAAGATATGTTTGTGTAGTATTTGATTTAAGTTATTTACAGGTTTTATTTGATGTTACCAGTTCAGCAATGTTTGCACTGGTCGCTGTTATTATGTTGAGAAAAATAAAGCTTGGTAACAAAGCTCTTGGTTTTTTAGGAAGTCTTTCTTTTGAAATATATTTAATTCACTTTCTGTTGTTAAAATTGATTTACAGCCTATACTTTAACGGTCAGATTAACCTGCTGCTGTATTTTGTGATTTCTATTGTATCAATAATATTGGCAGCTTATATAATGAATTTTATTGATAGAAGCTTAACTAAATTATATATGAAGGCAATTACTAAGTAACGGATTGAACACTTGTTGTTGGAGATAACATTATGATTGATTTAAAAGGCAATGAATATAATGTAAAAAGTTATGAGGAAAAGTACAGAAAAATTCAGTTGATTGAGTTAGAGATGCTCAATGAGGTTGATCGTATCTGTAAAAAGCATGGTATTAGGTATTATCTTTGCGGCGGTACGCTTCTTGGTGCAGTCCGCCATAGCGGATTTATTCCGTGGGATGACGATTTGGACATATTTTTTCCGAGAAAAGACTATATTAAATTTGCGGAAATAGCACCTAAAGAGCTGCCCGATACTATGTTTTATCAGGATTGGCACAACGAGTTTGATTATCCCTATAATTTTGCAAAAATTCGTATGAACGGTACAAAATTCTGTCAAAATGAAATACAGCATCTTAATATGCATCATGGTATTTTTATTGATATTTTTCCGTTGGATTCTGTTCCTGTAAACGAGAAAGAAAGAACAAAGTATCTGACAAAGGTTACCAGACTTAAAATCTTAATGGCTGTCAGATATATGTCGTTTAAGAAAAACGGCAGTTTAAGAAGTATTCCTGAATGTATCGCAATATTCTTTGCAAGAGTATTCTTTTCTAAAAAACAAATTCATAATAAGCTTGATAATCTCATTATGAAATATGATTATCAGGATACAGGATTATACGGACAGGAAACCGGAATGAATGCTCTTAAAGAGGTCTATCCTGTTAAATGGTTCAGTAAGCAAGGCTCCATAAGTTTTGAAGGAAAAGATTTTCCGTGTACTGAGAATAAATATATTGATGAATATATGACTTTTTTCTATGGGGATTATATGACTCCGCCTCCTGATGAACAGAAATGTCAGGTTCACGATACGACTTATATTGATTTTGGAGATTATTTCAATGATTAATCCATTAATTTCTATTATTATTCCTTGTTATAATACAGAAAAGTATCTTCCTCAATGTCTTGATTCAATTGTTGCACAAACATACAATAATTTAGAAATAATCTGTGTTATTGACGGAAGTCCTGATAATAGCTTGGGTATATGTAAGCAATATGCGCAGAATGACAGCAGAATAGTAATCATCGAACAGAGCAATCAAGGGCTTTCAGGTGCCAGAAATACAGGTGTTGCTGCAGCTCATGGTGATTATATTATGTTTGTTGATTCTGATGATTGGATTGAGCATACAACCTGTGAGAAAGCAGCTGATAAAATTAATAAAGATAATTATGATTTAATCATATGGTCTTACATCAGAGAATTTGCAAATACACAGAAGAAAAAAATGATTTTGGGTGAATGTGATTTAACATTTGACAGTATTGGCTGTAAAAAACTTCACAGAAGAATTTTTGGTTTAACCGAAAGTGAGCTGTCTGAACCTGAAAATGCTGATTCATTGGTAACGGCATGGGGAAAGCTGTACCGTTTGGAGCTGATTAAGGACATTAAGTTTGTTGACACAAAAGAAATCGGTACAGAAGACGCATTATTTAATTGCTATGCATTGAAAAACGTAAAATCGGCGTATTATATTGCCGACTGTTTGAATCATTACAGAAAAGATAATAATACTTCACTTACTTCAACATATAAGGAAAAACTGTTTGTTCAGTGGCAGCATCTATATGATTTGATGGAATTGTGTATTTCTGATAACGACTTAGGTGCTGAGTTTGAACAGGCATTGCATAATCGTATATCAATGAGCATAATCGGTCTTGGTTTAAACGAGCTGGATAACAAGGTTTGTTTTTCTAAAAAAATAAAAAATATAAAGGCAATTATTGCATCGAAAAAATTCAGAGCAGCATATAAAAAATTTACGCTGCAGTATTTTCCGCTTCATTGGAAGGTGTTTTTTTTGTTTGCAAAAATGAATTTTGCAACAGGTGTATTTATTTTACTTTCAGTAATCAAAAAATTGATAGGAAGGGGATAGCCGGTATTATGGACACAAGTAAAAAAGTTTCAATAATAATGGCAATTTATAATTGTGCATCTACGTTGGAAGAAGCAATTGAATCAATTTTAAATCAGACATATACAAATTGGGAACTTATAATGTGCGATGATGGTTCTTCAGATAATACATATGCTGTTGCAAAGAAATATGCAGATAAGTATGCAGACAAAATTATTCTTATCAGAAATGAATCAAATAAAAAGCTGCCTGCTACCCTTAATCATTGTTTGAAATATGTTACAGGGGAATATGTTGCCCGAATGGATGGTGATGATATTTCTGCTGAAAACAGATTTGAAAGACAAGTTGATTTTCTGAACAATAATCTACAATACATTGTTGTCGGAACAGCGATGATTCCGTTTGATGATGACGGAAATGAGTATGGTATCAGAAAATGTGAAAATTGTTTTGATACAAATAAAAAAAGACAATGCTTTCACGGGACAATTATGTGCCGCAAGGAAATGTATGACAGACTTGGCGGTTATTGTGAAAAATGGTATGCACAGAGAAGTGAGGATCAGTATCTTTGGTATTCACTCTCATCAAATAAGGATATGTTAACTTATAATTTGGATGAACCTCTTTACAGAGTACGAGAAAATACAAATACTTACGGCAGAAGAAGAAATCTGAAAAATGCATTTACGATTTCGATATGTCTGATTCATTGTTATAAAATGATGAATTTTCCTTTAAGAAAGTATATTAACGTACTAAGACCCTATGCAGGCGCAATTATGCCTGCAAGTTTAATGAGAGATTATCACGATAAACAGGACAAAAGGAACTAATTATGACTTTTTATTTAGCTATTCTATATGTTGTACCTTTTATTGCGTTTTTAGGTAAGATTTTTGCGAGAAAACAAGCATTGCGTTTTAACTCAGATGGTTCATTGAAGAATGAAGATCGTGCGAACTTTTTCTTTGTTTTTATTGTAATGCTTATATTGGTGTTGCTTGCAGGACTCAGAAGCTCATGGAATGATACAGGTGCTTATATATTTGAGTATGGCAGAATGACCTCTGATTTTAATGATTATGTTAAAAATCAGCTTCAATTATTTCAGGGCGACTGGGCATTTACCTTTATAAACAGATTCATCAAGGCATATATATCAAAAGATTCTTGGGTATTTTTGATGTTTTATTCAGCAGTTACCGTAACCATTACAGTATCAATGCTTGATAAATATTCAAAGGATTTTGATTTGGCAGTATTTCTTTTTATCGCCACACAGTTTTATTGGACACAAATGGGTGCAATCCGTCAGAGCTTTGCAGGTGCATTGCTTTTTGCAGCTTTTCCTTTGATTGAGAAAAAGAAATTTTTAAAATATGCATTAATCGTTTTGGTTGCAGCACAATTTCATAATTCTGCTTATATGTTCCTTTTAATTTACTTCCTTTGTAAAATACCGGCATTTTCCAAATACTCAGTTTGGTTTTTGGTTGGCGGTGCTTTATTATTTATTTCGTATCCGATTACCGGTGAGTTTATTAATGAGTTATTGAGTGACTCAAAGTATGGTGATTCTTATAGTTCGGGTATATCCTCAAGTAATGACGGTACTAATCCTTTAAGATTTGTAATTGAATTAGTACCTGTTGTATTGGCTTTGGCAGCAAAGGATGATATCAAGGCTAATGAAAAGCATGTCAATGTTGTTTTTAATATGGCACTTCTTCAGGTTATATTTACTGCATTTTCAATTAAGTATTGGATTTTCTTCAGATTTATTATATATTCGCAGCCATTTTCCATTATACTGTTATGCTGGGCGCTTAAATATTTTCCCTCAAATTCACGCTGGAAAGATATAATAAGAATATTATGCTTTGGTTTATATTCAGTTTATTATTACATTTTTATGAAACTGTCATCCAGTACTTATATGAGCGATATATTAAATATAAGTGCATATCATTAATACTATAACTGTTGATTTTAGGTGAAATCTATGAAAAAGAAAATCTTCGTTTTTTCCCATGCAATGGAAATCGGCGGAGCAGAAAGAGCGTTGCTGGCTTTGCTCAATTGTATTGATTATTCTGAATATGATGTGGATTTGTTCTTAATGCGTCACAGCGGGGAGCTTATGGAGCTTATTCCAAAACAAGTTAATCTTCTGCCGTCTGACAATAAGTATTCATCATTGGCAATTCCCATAATGAATGTTGTAAAAAACGGTGATTTTGATATTGCTTTGGGAAGACTTAAAGGAAAGCTGAATGCTGAAAAATTCAATAAAAAAATGTCATACTGCAATAGTGAAGCAATGTTGGAGTACAGTCATAAATATACCAAAAAGTATATGCCGATAATTTCCAATAAGGAGTATGATCTGGCAATCAGCTTTTTGACTCCTCATTATTTTGTTACGGAAAAGGTTAATGCAAAAAAGAAAATAGCATGGATACATACCGATTATTCATATTTGAATTTAGATATTGTTTCCGAACTGAAAATGTGGTCTGCATATGATCATATCATTTCAATTTCAAAAGATGTAACAAAAGCATTCTTAACAAAGTTTCCGTCTTTGAATAATAAAATTGTATTAATAGAAAATATATCGTCTAAAGCATTTATCGAGTCACAGGCAGATATGCTCGAGGTTAGCGATGAAATATCCGCTCCTGATATTAAGCTGCTGTCAATCGGCAGATTTTGTGAAGCCAAAAATTTTGACAATATTCCTGAGATTGCCGGCATTATCAAATCAAAGGGTATTGATTTTAAATGGTATATTATCGGATATGGCGGTGACGAGCAGCTTATTCGTTCCAAAATTGCCGAGTTTAAGATGGAGGATACTGTCATAATTCTTGGTAAAAAGGAAAACCCTTATCCATATATAAAGGCTTGCGATATTTACGTTCAGCCGTCACGATATGAAGGCAAGGCAGTTACCGTATGTGAGGCGTTGCTTTTAAATAAGCCGGTTGTGATAACCGATTATCCGACAGCCCGCAGTCAGATTAAAAACGGGTTTGACGGAATAATTGTTCCGCTTGATAATCAGGGCTGTGCAAATGCACTTGCAGAGATTATGACAGACAAGGAACTTCTTAATAAGCTTATTGAAAATATGAAAAATACCAATTATTCAAATGAAAGTGAAATAGATAAATTATATGAATTGATAGAGGATTAACATAATGGAGTTATCTAAAAGCGATACTAAAATGACAAAAGGCTTAGCAATTTTGTTTATGGTTCTTCTTCATTTATTTGCAAGAAAAACAAATCTTCCTTATGAGTGTATTAAATTAGGTAACGGGGTTCCTTTAGTATACTATTTTGGTCTTTTTGGTGATTGTTGTGTTGCAATTTATTGCTTTTGCAGTGGCTATGCAATGCAATTGATTTTAGAAAAAGCCAAAAGCTTTAAAGAATATTATAAGGGAAGATTAAAAGCACTGCTTAAGTTTTTGACTAATTATTGGATAGTTCTTATATTATTTGTAATTGTCGGATTAATAACCGGAGATTCTGATGTACCCGGTTCATTTAAAAGCTTTGTTTTGAATTTTTTTCTGCTGAGAAGTTATAATGGTGCTTGGTGGTTTGTATTAATATATGTTATTTTAGTATTACTTTCAGGACCAATATATTCTGTGATAAAAAAATATAATCCCATAATTATAAATGTATTATTTATAATTATATATGGTTTGGCTTATATACAAAGAATGAATGTTGTAATAAATGTTGGAATGGTTTCTGTTGACAGCGTGCTTAGGATATTGGCTTTATTAGGAACATCCATATTACCATTTGTGTGGGGAATGTATTTTTATAAATACAAGTTATTTACAAAAATAAGACTTTATCTGAATAAACATATTGGTAATAATCTGCTTGTTGTTATTTCAATATTAGCTTTGTTTATGATGATTATTGCTCACGGCATAGTTCAGTCATTGATTGTTGCACCATTTACCGGTTTGATAACAATTGTTTTATTTAATGCTGTTAAAAAAGCAGAATGGATTGATAAGATATTTTTATTCTTTGGTGAGCATTCCACAAATATTTGGCTGACACATATGTTTTTCTATGCAGTTATTTTTAAAAATTTAGTTTTTTCGGTTAAATATCCTTTATTAATATTATTATTTATGTTAGCCATTACAATTGGTGTTTCGTATGTTATAAATCTTATATATAAACCTTTGTGTAAATTAATAAAATAATCGGAGTACTGTTATGATACCTAAAAAAATTCATTATTGCTGGTTTGGCGGCAATCCAAAGCCTGACAGTGTTCAGAAATGTATAAATAGCTGGAAAAGGTTTTGTCCTGATTATGAAATAATTGAATGGAATGAAAGCAATTTTGATATTCACTGTATGCCTTTTGTTGAGCAGGCAATTGAAGCTAAAAAATATGCCTTTGCCAGTGATGTGGCAAGGCTGATGGTCGTTTATGAAAACGGCGGTTTATATTTTGACACTGATGTGGAGGTCATTAGAAGCTTTGATGCTTTGCTTGAAAATCAAGCATTTCTCGGATTTGAAAGTAATGAATATGTCAATTCGGGTTTAGGTTTTGGCTCAGAGGCAGGCATTGATTTTTTCAGAGAGCACATTGATGCATATAGGGATAAAGTTTTTATTAATGAAGATGGTTCTTTTAATATGATTGCCTGTCCTTATGTTGCTACTGAATTGCTTGTTGAAAAAGGATTTGTTCAAAACGGACAGGAGCAGCTTGTAGATAATGTCAGAATTTATCCAACAGATTACTTTAATCCTTTTGACAGTATAACAGGAAAACTAAACAAGACAAACAATACTTATTCTATTCATTGGTATGATGCGAGCTGGAGCGACATATCAAAATCTAAATTAAAATTTAATAGATTCATAAGAAGAATATTGGGTGTTAACAGCTTAAATAATGTGAAGAAAATATTAGGGAAATAGTATGAAAATTAGAACGATTACTTGTCATAAGGTAGATAACCACGGAGCAAATTTGCAGGCCTATGCACTTATGCATTATCTTGAGAGTCTGGATAATGATGTTGAAATAATCGACTACGTTCCTGATTGGTTTAAGCATTTCAGACCTTTTTATTGCGCAACGCCAAGGTTTGCAGCGAATCCTGTTTTAAAATTTGCCTATATCTGTGCAAAATTTCCCGGTAGAGTAAAGTCTTACAGAAAATATAACAAAAGTGCAAGAAAGGCGAATTTTGATGCCTTCAGGTCAAAATACTATAAGCTTACAAATCATTATGATTCCTTTGCTGAATTAATGTCTAAGCCTGTTGATGCAGATTTGTTTATTGCCGGCAGTGACCAGATTTGGAACACGATGATGGATAACGGCAAAGACCCTGCTTACTATTTGCAATTTGTTCCTGATGAAAAAGTAACAGCTACATATGCTGCATCATTTTCCGTTTCGGAAATTCCCGATGCGTTAAAATCTCAGATAAAAAAAAGAATCGACAGTATTGATTTTGTTTCTGTAAGAGAAAAATCTGCAATTGATATTTTAGATGAGCTTGGAATATATAATGCCAAGGTTGTGTTGGACCCTGTCTTTTTATTAAATAAAGAGCATTGGACTGAAATTGAGAGCAATGCAAAATTTGATGATGATTATATTTTAGTCTATGATTTTGAGGGTACAGAGGAAGTCAAGAATTTTGCGGCTAAATACGCAAAAGAACATAATTTAAAAATATATTCCTTATATAGCAATAATTATTGTGATAAAAGCTTTGAGGATTATGGTCCCGATATGTTTTTATCTCTTATTAAAAATGCTGCCTTTGTTTTGTCTAACAGCTTCCATGCAACAGCTTTTTCATTGATTTATGAAAAGGAGTTCTGTGTTATAAAAAGGCAGGAGGGTATTAACTCAAGAATGATAGATTTGCTGGATTCTGTCGGAATTCACGACAGAATTGTATGTGATTATAAGGAATTTTCTGAAATTGATTATTCAGCAGTTAAAGAATTGCTTGAGCTGCAGATAAATTATTCAAAAGCGTATTTAAATACAGTATTGAATGGGGTAGAATAGATGATTGATAAAGTAAGTCCGAATAAATGTTGTTTATGCAGGGCCTGTTTTGAGATATGCCCTGCAGGAGCTATTGATTTTACTGTGTCTGAAAATGGTTTCAACTATCCTGCAATAGATTCAGTGAAATGTATTAATTGTCAAAAATGTGATAGAGTGTGCCCTGAGATAAACGACACTTTCAATGTTGAACAAGGCTTTCCTGTGGTGTATGCAGGTCATAGTATTGATGACGAAATCAGAGCAAATAGTTCATCAGGCGGTATGTTTTTTGAAATTGCTAAGAAAGTAATTGCAGACGGCGGATATGTTGCAGGAGCTGTTTTTGAAGAGCATTTTCAGGTTAAGCATATTGTTACCGATGATATTGAAACTGTTAAGCGTATGCGTGGCTCAAAGTATGCACAAAGTGATAATGTTGGTGAATTTAACAAAATAAAGGATTTATTAAAGGACGGAAAGCAGGTTTTATTCTGCGGCTGTCCATGTCAGGTTGCGGGGCTTAAAAGCTTTTTAGGTAATAAAACAGAAAATCTTATAACAATAGATTTCATTTGTCACGGAATTCCGAGCCAGGAAATGCTTGATGCATATGTTGAATACAGAGAAAATAAGATGAAATCCAAAATAGTTGATTTGAGGTTCAGAGATAAGCAAAGAGGCTGGCATTCAAGCTGCTTCTGCTGCAGCTATGAAAATGGAAAAAAATATTTTAATCCCATAACTGTCGATCCGTATATGAAAGGCTTTTTGACCGGCTACAATTTGAAAGAAGCCTGCTATACCTGTAAATATAAAAATTCATCTTCAGGCAGTGATATTACTTTGGCAGATTTTTGGGGAGCTGAGGCATTGTATCCAAAGCTTGATGATAATAAGGGTTTATCTGCAGTAATTGTTAATTCAGATATCGGTTTAGAAATTCTTGATTCTTTGAATCTGAATTTAATAAAAATTAAGTTAGACGAAGCAATTAGATACAATAAAAATTACACAACACCAACTAAAATGCATTCTCAGCGCAGAGCCTTTTTTGATTGTGTAAATAAGGATGGCTATACTAAAGCTATTGAATCTTTTTTCTGTGAAAGCAAAAGTGAAGAAATTAAGAGAAAAGTTCTTTATTTTGCAAGATGTATTGTACATAAAATCAGAGGTCAGGAAAAGCCTTTATATTAAGGAGTAATTATGAATAAGTTAACAAAGCTTCATATACAAATTCACGATTATTTTGAAAGAAAAAGATTATATAAATTATATTCAGCATTCGGCAGTGTGGGAAGAAATGTTCATATGCACAAAAAATGTACCGTTTCCGGCAGAAAACAGTTAATAATAGGCGATAATGTCTGGACAGGAGAAAACTTTTTTGTAAAAGCTGAAGGCGGAGTAAAAATCGGCAGCGGTACAATCATATCACGAAATTGTGAAATATGGACAAGTAACCACAATTATAATTCTGATGATTTACAATGCATTCCCTATGACAAGCGTATGGTTAAGAAACCTGTAAATATTGGCGAAAATGTTTGGATTGGTTCTCGTGTTACAATTCTTCCGGGTGTTAATATTGGTGAAGGTGCTGTTGTCGGTGCAGGGTCTGTTGTAACCGGAAATGTGCCTAAAGGAGCTGTTATCGGCGGCAATCCCGCAAAGGTAATTAAGTATAGAAATTTAGAGTTATATGATAAATTAAAGCAGGAGGGCAGGATTTATCTTGATGTTGAATATGATTATGATAAATCATCATTAAGAAAATCACAGTGGTAAAATGTCAAAAAAAAAGTTTAGTCTGGTTGATATAGAATTATCTCAAACAACTCAGAGTGTTGTAAATTTGGTTGCAAATGTTTTGTCTTTTGCGGTTTCTCTGGTAATAAGCTTTTTTATATCGCCGTTTATTGTCAAGCATTTAGGTGTAGAGGCTAATGGTTTTGTAACATTATCTGCAAATTTTGTAAGCTATGCAAACATTTTAAAGGCAGCATTAAATTCTGTAGGAAGCAGATATATAATGATGTCTTATCATAAAGGCGATTTTGAAAAGGCGAATAAATATTATTCCTCACTGTTTTATGGTGATTTATTTCTTGGAATCGTATTTTCGGTTATAAGTGCGCTTTGTGTTTGGAAGCTTGAAAATCTTATAAATATCCCGAATAATCTGGTAAAAGATGTTAAAATAATGTTTGGAATCATATTCCTTAATTTTATTTTTAACACAATAACCACTATATTCAGCAGTGCCCCATACATAAAGAACAAGATTTATCTTCAGTCTATAAGAGATATTCAGAGCAGCTTAGTCAGAGCAATTCTGTTATTGGTTTTATTCTCCTTCTTTGCTCCGAATGTTTATTACACGGGCTTGGCATCTTTAATTCCGAGTATGATTGTAATTATGTATAACATATATTACAAAAAAAAGCTTGTTCCCGAACTAAAAGTCAGCCGAAAAAACTTTTCAATTGCTACTATAAAAGAGCTTGTTTCACAGGGGATTTGGAATTCAGTTTCTCAACTCGGTATGCTTTTGTGCACAGGATTGGATTTGCTGATTGCAAATCTGTATATCAGTGAAACGGATATGGGTATTTTATCTGTTGCAAAAAGTATGCCTAATGTAATAAGCGGTTTAACAAGCTCGCTTGGCAGTGTTTTCTATGCTCAGATGGTTTTGTATTATGCTAAGGATGACATTGAGGGTCTTACTAAAATCGTTAAGCGTTCGTCAATGATTATTGGTGCTATTGTTACGATTCCTGTTGCTTTTTTAATCAGCTATGGTACGGAGTTTTATAGTTTGTGGCAGCCTACACTGGATGCCAAACAGCTTCAGCTTCTGTCTATTCTGACTGCACTTACATTTGTATTTTATGCCGGTGGTACTAATATTTCAAATATCTTTACTATAACACTGCATATTAAGCAAAATGCATCAGCAATTATACTTACCGGTTTCGCAAGTGTTGTTGTTACACTTCTTTTATTAAAATATACAAACCTTGGAATAATTGCAATTGCAGGTGTCAGTCCCGTATTGACAATAATCAGAACTGTTTTCTTTAATGTTACGCAAGCAGCAAAATATATAGGCAAAAAGAAAACTGAATTTGCACCGGTGATACTAAGATCTGTTTTAGGTACAGTTATATTAAGCGGTTTAGGCTATCTGTTAAAACATGTGCTTCCTTCTGACTCATGGGTAATGCTTATAATTTCTGCAGTTTTATTCGGTATTATATCATTAGGCTTAAATATGATTATTTTTATGAATAAGGATTCACGAAAAGAGTTTATCGCAATGGTAAAAACACAGTTGCATATCAGTAAATAAAGGTGACATTATGGAAAAAGGATTAATATCGGTAATTGTACCGGTGTATAATACGGCGGATTATCTGCACATATGTTTAAATTCAATACTATCAAATACATATAAAAATCTTGAGGTTATTTGTGTAAATGATGGCAGTAAGGATAACAGCAGTCAGATATTGCATGAATTGGCTGAGAAAGACAGCAGAATAAAAATTATTGAGCAGGAAAATCAGGGCGTTTCTGTTGCAAGAAACAATGCGCTTGATGCAGCGAAGGGTGAGTACATTTCATTTGTTGACAGTGATGATTGGCTGCATCCTCAGTATTATGAAATTCTGTTGTATTTGCTGGAGGAGAAAAAATCAGATATTGCTGTTTGTCAGTTCAAGAACTGTAAAGAGTATGCAGCTGATTTTAAAGCATATGACAGCTTAGATACTATTTCTTATGTCAGACATAATAACACTTCACAAATCAATGGTGACGACAGGACTAATATTTCAAGAGCATTGTATAGAGCCGAAGTAATTGGTGATATAAGGTTTAAAGAGAAGTTAACACTCTGTGAAGATGTATTATTCAATGTTGAGGTTTTCTTTAAAAATAATCTTTCCGGTATTACTGTCACAAAGGAAAAGCTTTATTACTATTATCAGAGAGAGGATTCAGCAGTTCATAGTCTGTCTAATATTGCAAAGCTTGATTCTATTGATTGGTATTTAAGTCATATTGAAGAGTTTAAAACCGATTATTCTAAAAAGGAAGTAATAAGCGAGGCAGTAAAATCCTTATTATGGCTGAGATTTTGCTGCAAGTATTCTTATAACAAGAAAGAGCTGCGTGAAATTGTAAAGCCGAGAATAGAAATGTGTAATAGGTATTTAGATTTGTTCGGTAATAAAAAACGGAAGGTGTATGGGCTTATGCTGGCTCATCCGTTTGTGTATAAAGCGTTTAGAATATATCAGGATAAAGCAATATTATTAACAATCTATGATTTGAAACATCCGCATTCAATTGCAGAGAATAAAAATAAAAAGTGGAGAAAGTTGGCCTATAACTTTCTTTCAAAGCTTTAATGGTGTGAATTTATGACTAAGCTAAAAGATATTCTAATTAAGTTAGTGCTTTTTGTGCTGAAAAAATGTAAGACTAAAAATTATATTGTTTTTGAAAGTCAGCCTTTTTATTCTGACAATACAAAATTTGTATTTGATGAGCTCGTTAAAAGAAATGTGAATAAAAAGTTCAAGATGATATGGATAGCTGATAATGGTACAAATTCAAAAGAAATTCATTGCGATAATGTAAAAATAATTGAAGGCAATAGTTTTTTGAACAGTTTAAAAAAACAGTATGCAATTTCTGCAGCAAAGGCTGTTATTGTGTCTAATGAGCTGCTGAAAAAAATTAATCCGCGAAAGCAATTGTTTATTGACCTTGCACATGGTGCGGCACTTAAAAATTGCAGCAGTCATTATAATTTGCCTGATTGTTATGATAAGGCGGTTTGCTTGTCACCGTATTTAGCAAAATTTGATGCTGTTAATTTTAATTGTGATGAAGAAAAAATGCTGCCTCTCGGCTATCCGAGAAACGATTTGCTTTTTGGTGAAAAAATTGATTTGCATAAGTTTTTTTCAGCAGCAGATTTTGATAAGGCTGTTTATTGGATGCCCACATACAGACAGCACAAAAACGGAAAATATAATACAAGCTCAATTTCTTTTCCCATTATATATGATGAAAAGATTGCAGAAAGAATAAGTCTAAAGGCAGCGGAGGAAAGGGTTTTAATCATAATTAAACCTCATCCCGCTCAGGATATGAGTCGGATTACCAAGCTGAATTTACAGAATATTGTTTTTATTGACAATGAATTTTTGTCAAAAAACAGGCTGGAAAACTATGAGCTGCTGCGAAGCGTTGATGCTCTTATAAGCGATTACTCATCGGTATATTATGATTATCTTCTTTGTGATAAACCAATAGGTCTTTGCTTTGATGATTTTGAAGAATATAGCAGCAATGAAGGTTTCACTGTTGATCCGGATTTCATTTTGGCAGGCGGTGAAAAACTCTATAATGCACAGGATTTGTGTGACTTTATCGGACGTATTGCGGTTAATCAGGACATACTCATTGAAAAAAGGAATGAAATAAAAAAACTGTGTCACACTTTTTGTGATAATAAATCCACTCAAAGGGTTACAGATTATATCTTAGAACAGCTTAATAATTATTAGGAGTAATATGAACACTAAATTAATAAAGAGAAAAATTGCAAATATTATTACTGCATTTTTTAATCAACTTAATCTAAAAAATATTATTTTGATGGAAAGCTGGCCGACATATTCAGATAATTCAAAATATGTTTTTGATGAAATGATAAGACAAGGTGTAAATCAAAATTATAAAATTATCTGGAATGTATTTTCTCATGATACAACAGCAATTGATAACTATGATGCAATTCGTGAAGAATTGACAGAAAATAAAAATGTCAAGGTTTTAAATGCTTATTGCGGTAATTCTGTTAAAAAGCTTTTAACAAGAATTTATAAACTATATGTTTTCAGTACTGCTAAGGTTATGATTATCTGTAATCATCATATAAAAAAGAGAAGAGCTGACCAAATATATATAAATCTTACTCATGGTTCACCTTTAAAGTGCATAAAAAGTCATGGCTATGGTTCGCCGGTGTGGACGGATTATCTTGTCAGGTTATCTGATGTTTTTGAAGAGAATTTAAAGGAGCCTGAGAAAAATAACGCACAGTATGTAACTCTTGGCTATCCTCGTAATGATGATTTGTTCAATGAAAAAATTGATTTACATAGTGTGTTTGAAGACAGAGCATTTGACAAAGTTATTTATTGGATGCCGACCTGGCGTCAGCACAGTCTTAATGGTAAGTCTGTTACAAGTTCAAGCTCTGTTCCGATTATTCATGATGAGAACAAGGCTATTGAGGTTAATGAATTTGCAAGAGAAAGTAATGTTTTGCTTGTTTTAAAACCTCATTTTTCCCAGGATGTATCTAAGTTTAATAAGATTGATTTAAGTAATATTATATTTATTACAAATGATTTTCTTGAAAAAAAGAATGTTCTTAATTATGAACTCCTTCGCAGTGTTGATGCATTAATAACAGACTATTCCTCAGTATACTACGATTATCTGCTTTGTGATAAGCCTATAGGTTTATGCTGGGAGGATTTTGATGAATTTAATCAGAAGGAAGGCTTTGCCGTTGATATCAATAAGATGTTATCCGGTGGAGAAAAATTGTATGATGTAAATGATTTGTGCTCATTTATTGAGCGTGTATCAACAAATCAGGATTTGCTGAAAAAGCAAAGACATGATAATCTCAAGCTTGCTCATAAATATTCTGATAATATGTCATCAAAAAGAGTCGTTGATTTTATAGTAAATCTGCTTGAAAAAGAATTGTGAGTTAAGAGGATGAAGATATGATATCTTTTTATGCAATACTATTTGCGGTGGCTTTTTTGCTGTTATTTAAGATGCCGTCGTATATAAAAAATAAAAAGTCAGTTGAGCTTAAGGCAATGAACAGGGACAGTACAATGACTCTGAGAGGTGCTGCAATCATTGGTATTGTGCTTCATCACTGCTCACAGTATTTTGACAGTCTGGGCATTCTGCAGATGCCTGTTAAGCAAAGTGGATATGCCCTGACAGCCATTTTCTTTTTGCTTTCCGGATATGGCTGTTATCATTCGCTGTGTACAATGCCTTCCTCTGAAAAGAACGTTCGTGCCATTACGACGTGGACAGCCCGTCACAGTTTGAGAATTTATTTTGATTTCATAATTGTTTTTTTAATGAATATAGTTCTTTTCAAGGTTTTTTCCGTAAAGGACGGGATGTCCGTTGCCGAATTGCTGAAGGATGCTCTTACATTGACGCAGCCGACATGGACAAGCTGGTATCCAAAAATACAGATATTGTGCTATGTTGTTTTGGCGATTTCCTTTTTGATAACCGATAAATATAAAGAAATAATAACCTTTGTGGTATTGTTGGTATATGCAGCTCTGACCTGGCGAATAGGCTTTGAATCTATGTGGTACACAAGTGTTTTGTGTTTTCCACTTGGTATGCTGTTTGCAAAATATATTCCTGAATTTAAGTCCAAAAAAATTTATGGAGCAGTCTTTGCAATTTCAGGTGTCGCTTTTGCCGTGCTTTTTGTGCTTCAGACAAAACTGATGCAGGGACCGTTAAGGCTTCTTTCAGCCTGTGTGCTGGCAGCTGCAGTTTATGCTGTTACAGGCTTATGTCAGTTCGACAGCATTGTGCTGAAAAGCATCGGAAAAATCTCTTTTGAAATCTATCTGATACATCTGATGCTGCTCAGACTATTTGTTAAAGAAAATGTAGATTCAAATGTTTCCATTCTGCTTATATTGCTGATATCCATACTGCTCGGATATATTGTAAACAAGCTGGTTGTAACAATGAATAATTTTATGTTTAAGAGAAAGAAAGATTGATGTATGGCGTTGAATACAATTGTGTATGGTATAAAACATAATAATGAGGATATACGTGCAGCTTCACGATCGGGTGGATTTTTTACAGCAGTGACTGATGTTGTTTTAAATAACGGCGGAGTGGTATATGGCTGTGCTTTGAATGATTCCTTTTTGGCTGAGCACAGACGTGCCGAAACTAAGGCGGAACGTGATTTGTTCAGAGGCTCAAAATATATTCAGAGCAACATCGGTGATAGCTTTAAAGATGTAAAAAATGATTTGATTTCGGGAAAAACAGTGCTTTTTTCAGGAACTCCTTGTCAGATTGAAGGCTTAGTCAATTTTTTAAAAGTAAGCAGGACGGATTTGTCTAAGCTGATTACGATTGATATATTATGCCATGGTGTTCCGTCACCGATGGTATGGAGTGATTATCTGAATGCAGTGGCAGGTGTTGAGAGTATAGAGGCTGTTGATTTTCGTGATAAGGCTAATTTCGGATGGCGTGCTCACATTGAAACATTGACAATTAATGGGGAGCAAAAATCATCAGATAAATTTAAAAAGCTCTTTTACTCACATTTGATATTAAGACCATCATGCTTTAATTGTCATTATAAAAATACCCAAAGAATTTCAGATATAACAATAGGGGACTATTGGAGAATTGAAGATAATGACAAAGACTTTGATGATGATAAGGGTGTTTCTTTAGTTATGATTAACACAGACAAAGGCAGAGCGTATTTTGACAAATGTAAAAAAGATTTGATTGTAAATGAATATCCCTTATCAAAAAGTATTCAGCCTGCATTATCAAAGAATTACCCTGAACCAAAAAACAGATCTGCTTTTTGGCAGGAATATAAAAACGATAATTTTATGCAGCTTATTGATAAATACATTGTTCCGCCTTTACCCACAAGAAAGCAAAAAATAAACAGTATTCTATTTAAAATATTAAGAATCGCAAAGGTTATTAAATAATATGAGTATAGTTCTTTTTGAAAATAAAAAAGATTGCTGCGGCTGTTGGGCTTGCTATAATATTTGTCCTAAGTCAGCAATTTCTATGCAGCAGGATAATGAGGGGTTCAATTATCCTGTTATCAATAATGATTTGTGTGTTGCGTGCGGTTTATGTCAGAGGGTTTGTCCCATAAAAACTGCAGTTCAAAGAGAAGAAGACACTTTTAATCAAAAGCATATAGGCATAATTAATTTACAGTATACTGAAAACTATGGTGCCGTAATTGCTGCCGCTGTGTTGGAAAGTGTTGTAAGAAATATAGTCGGTGCAGAGTACATAGTTGAAACCTTTAAGCTCAATCCGTATTTTCCTTTTAAAAACCGTTTTGAATTTGCAAAGGATAAGGCAAAATCTCTTGGTGGGTGGAAGTTTTATTTTAATGATAAGTTTAAACATTCACAGCCAACAAATGCGGATAAATTAAGAAGTCTGCGCTTCACTTCATTCAGATTAGAATTTTTGAATGAGTCAAGGACGTATCAGAATGCAGACGAGATTAAAAAGTCACCTGTTAATTATGCTGCTTTTATTACAGGCTCAGATATTGTGTGGGCACCTAAAAAAGTTGATAATTTCAGGGCGGATATGCATTTTCTCAAATTTGCTGACGAAAATCAGACTGCAATTGCTTATGCTCCGAGTATTGATTCAGTAGTAAATAAAAAACTGAAAAGCGCATCTTTATTATATAAAGATGCCTTAAGGCATCTTGACTCTATTTCCGTAAGAGAAAAAAGCAGTGTTGATTTTTTACAGTCCTTAACTGATAAAAAGGTTTATGAATGCTGTGATCCTGCGTTTTTGGTTGAGCCTGAATACTATGACAAAATGATATCTGCTGCAGAGGTTAAAGTTGATAAAGCAAAATTCATTTATGTTTATATCTTAGAAATTAATGATGAAATTGTTGAATATGCGAATAAATTATCGAAAGAAAAGAATCTGAAAATTTGCTATTATTCAAAGTTTCATAAAAACTATTCTGTTAATTCTGAAGACTGTACTTCAGACGGACCTGCAGAATTTCTTTATAGACTGCGTAATGCAGAGTATGTTTTGACCAATTCATTTCATTGTGTTGTGTTTTCTCTATTGTTCAAAAAGCAATTTTTATCATTCACTCGCAGTAAAATAAGTATAAAATCAACTGATTTGCTTGACAAATTCAATCTCAGTGAAAGAATAATTACCTCAGATAACAAAATTGGTATTGATAAGCCTATTGACTTTGATAAGGTGGATGAGGTAATTAAGAATATGAAAAACAGCTCATTGGATTATTTAAAAAGTGCACTGCGTTTAATAGATTAATTAAGTTGTTTTTGATGAAAATTCAGTAGTAAAGGAGTTAGAAAAAGGTTTAAAATGATTGTATTTGTTTTGATGTTTATTTGTGTTTGTTGTTATAAAATGAAAGTGCCGTCGCAAGGATTGAAGAGCTATCATGATGATTACCTTTCCATTGAAAAAACTAACTCTATAAAGGGCATTTTTACATTGGTGGTATTTTTCAGTCATTTCAGCGGGTATATTGAATACTCAACCTTAGATAATTATGCTACATTTCCATTTAGATTTATAAGACAGGCTCTTGTTACAATGTTCCTATTGTATTCGGGTTATGGAATTATGGAGTCCATAAAGAAAAAAGGTATTGTCTATGTTAAAACAATACCTGCAGCAAGAATAGGGCAGGTATTATTCAGATTTGATATAGCTATTTTATTGTTTTTGATAATGGATTTATGTATTGGCAGAGAGATAACCGTTTCACAGTTTGTCTGGTCACTTATTGGCTGGAAAGCGATTGGAAACAGCAACTGGTATATTTTTACAATATTATTACTTTATCTGATTACATATATTACATTTATTATTTTTAAAGATAGAAAAGAATATAAAGTATCCTGTTTTGTGCAGCTTGGCATAATTGTAATATATTGTATTATTTTTCATATTTTCCAATTCCAAAATGAAAAAAGCTATTTGTATTATATGACAATCCTTTGTTATCCATTGGGAATGCTTTACTCAATATTTAAAGAAGATATTGAGAACTTTTTGAAAAAAAACAATTTCAATTATTTTGCCGTGTTAGCATTTGTGATAGTAGGCACTGCTGTAACGAGATTTTATTCTCATGCTGCTGTAATTATTGAAATGATTTATATGCTGTTTTTCTCGTTATTTATTTTATTAATAACAATGAAAATATCATTTAATAATAAGATTTTGCAATGGATAGGAACGCATTTGTTTGAAATATATATACTCCAGCGTATACCTATGACTGTTTTTGCAAAATGTAATCTTAATAAAAATATTTATTTGTTTTTCCCGCTTTGTTTTATTGCTACAATGCTTTTTGCAGCCGTATATAAAGTGTGTCTTGATAAGTTATGGAAACAAATCCGAACTGCCAAAAAACAAGGTTAATTATTTTGTGTGATATGTGAGGTGTTATTATGAATATAGTAGCAATTTTGGCGAATGGTGTTGGTTCACGTTTTGGAAGTAATGTTCCGAAGCAGTTTCACAAAATCAATGGTAAAATGGTAATTGAATATGTAATTGAGTCAATACTTGAAGGAAAAAAAGTTGACAAAATTGTTGTTGCAACAAATGTTGAGGCAAACAGTGTTTATCTTGCTGATATTTGTGAACACAACAATATTGATTTAGTTGAGGGAGGGAGTACCCGTAACCGTACTCTGCGCAATGTTCTGAACTACATTGACAGCAAGTATGACTGCAAAAAGCTGATTGTGTGTGATGCGGTGCGTCCGATGATAACAGGTGAGCTTATGGACATTTATTTTGAAAAGCTTGACTGTTCTGCTGCCGTTGTAACAGCACAGAAAATTACCGATTCTTTGGGCTGCTATGATTTCCAGAAGGTTAACAGAGAGCATTATTATCTTATGCAGTCGCCTGAGGGCTTTGATTTTAAACTTCTTAATGACAGCTTTGACTCTGAATCAGAGCTGACAGAGGTAACGCAGCAGCTTCCGCAGGACAGTAGAATTGAACTTTATTTTGATTTTAGTAATAATTTCAAGCTTACTTATCCTGCCGATTTGAAATACCTTGAGGCACTTATTAAGGATAGAGAAAATCATATTAAGGTCGATAATATTTTAAATAATGTTGTAAGATTAAAGAATTATCTTGTTAAGTATTATCCAAAGGAAGCAAGAGAATGGGTAAATACTTTAAAAAACGAAATACCTAATCTTTTAAAGAAATGGCAGATAGATGAATATAAGGTTATCAAAACCTCTCACTTTGGTATTATCTTTATTGCTCACAGCATAAAATACGGAAAGTGTGTGCTTAAAATAATTCCTCCGTTTATCGGAAGATACGAGCAGGAATGCTCTTGCTACCGTTCATTAAATGCAAGCTTTATGTGTGAGCTTCTTGATTTTGATGATAGCTGTTCAGCACTTCTGATGGAATACTGCTATGATGCAGAAAATCCTGATGATGAAACAATTGTGGCTTTTTTTGATAAGGTCCTTCATGGTGCTGTTAATAAGTATTCTGACATTGCTTCTACAGGCTTTCATAATTATTCAGATATCCTTCATCAAAAGCTTAATGAAAATACCTTTGACTATGAAAATGAAAAGATTATGCATTATGTAAAAGAGGCAGTTAAGCTTTATGAGGATACTTTTAAGGAGCAGGACAGCGTGTTAATTCATGGTGATTTACACAGCTATAATATAATGTCAAAAAACAATCAGCTTGTTGCAATTGATCCGATTGGTTATATTGCACCGGTTGAAATAGATATTGCACGTTTTATAGGTACTGAATTAACCGACGGAAGCGGCAATATTACCGAGAATTATAAACTGCTGCTTGAGCAGTTTTCAGCAATCGCTGACCAAGAAAGATTGAAAAAGGCTTGTTTTATAGATATAGTTTTCAGACTACACAACAGCCTTTTTGAAAATGAAAACTATGACTTAACCGACAAATGGTTGAATGTATTAAATCATATGGCATAAGAATACCCCCGCTGTATACTCTAAAAAAGTTTACAGTGGGGGTTTAATTCGTTTTTTTATTTTGTTTTTCTCCAAGTGTTAGGGCTGAACAGCAATATGATAGGGAAGAGCTCAAGCCTGCCTGCAAGCATATCAAAAATCAGAACTAACTTTGATAATGCGTTGAAGTCGGCATAATTACCTGTTGGACCTACCAAATCAAGACCCGGTCCGATATTGTTGAAGCATGCAATAACTGCGGTAAAGCTTGTTGTGGGGTTGAAATTGTCAAGCGATATCAAAAATACTGATATTACCATAGTTATAATGTAAATATTCAGGTAAGAGGTTATGCCCTTCATAATTCTGTCATCAACAGTTTTTCCGTTGATTCTGACTTTAACAACGGAATGAGGACGGAGCATCTGTCTTATATCACAAAGCATCTGTTTAACGAAAAGCTCAGCTCTTACTATCTTAAGTCCGCCGCCTGTGGAGCCTGCGGAACAACCAATGCACATAAGTATTACCAGCAGGATTTTTGAGAATGTGGGCCACTGGTTGAAGTCTGCTGTGCAAAAGCCTGTTGTGCTCATTACGGAATTAACAGCGAAAAAGGAGTCTCTTATTGCCACGGAAATATTGCTGTACATATTTGAGATGTTCAGCGTAATCAGAATGACGCTTGCCACATTCAGTATCAGATATCCTCTTAGCTCCTCATCCTTGAATACATCCTTAAACCTTCTTGTTAAGAAGAAAAAATAAAGATTGAAATTGATTCCGAAAAGGAACATAAATATGATAAGCACCCATTCTGTGAATGGACTGTTGTAGCCTAAAATGGAATTGTTTAAAACAGAAAATCCGCCTGTGCCTGCTGTTGAAAAGGCATTAACAACACAGTCAAAGAATCTTATATTATCACCTGTAATCATACTTCCGAAATAAAGCACTGCGATTTCAAGAATAGTCATTACAAAATAAATGATATATAAAATTCTTGCACTGTCGGAAATTTTTGAAGTTACCTTATTCGCTGTCGGACCGGGTACCTCTGCACGCATAATATACATCTGATTGCCCTTTGCTTTCGGCAGTATAGCAATCATAAATGAAAGGATGCCCATTCCGCCGATCCAGTGGGTGAAGCTGCGCCAGAAAAGAATTGACTTGGGCAGTGAATGTATTTCTGTAAGGATTGATGCACCGGTTGTTGAAAAGCCTGATGCTGTTTCAAACACAGCGTCAATATAATTTGGTATTGCCGAACTTATAACAAAGGGCAGAGCACCTAACAGTGACATTATAATCCACGCAAGTCCGCAGATTGCAAAGCCCTCTTTTGCAAAAATATTAAAATTTTTCGGTTTTTTAAATGTTAAAAGTGAGCCTATCGCAACAATAATTGCAATAGGTATCAAAAAGCTTTGAACGCTTGCCTCGGCAAAGCCGTTCAGGGAATAATAAACCATTACCACTAACGGCAACAGCATTAATGCACCCAGGATTAACAATATTTTACCCAGGTAATATGAAACTGCTCTGAAATTCATTTTTTCTCCTATTGTAAAATATCATTTAGCTTGTTAATAATCTGATCCTTGGAAACAATAATGACCAAATCACCTTCACGGATTTCATCATTACCGCCCGGAAATATGATTTTATTGTTCCTGTTGATTGCTGCAATCAGTACATTTTTTCTTATTTTTAAATCAGAAATCGGTTTGTTTATGAGGTGTGCACTTTTGTCAGCAAAGAATTCGCTTGCCTCAATTTTACCGTCAACAAGCTTGTATAGCGTACGCATATTTGCAGAGCTTGCATTCTCACTGGCTCTGACATACTGTGTAATCATGGACACCGTAATATCGCTTATATTGATGATTGTGTCAAGACCTACATCATCAAGCAGCCTGCTCAGCTTTGAATTTTTTACCTTAGTTATTGTTTTTGTTATGCCTGCTCTTTGTGCATAGAGTGATACAAGAAAGTTGGTTTCATCGGTTTTTGTCAGAGTAACCACGGCATCCATATTTTCAAGACCCTCTTCATCGAGAAATTCGTGGTCGTTTGCATCACCATTAATAATTGTTGCAGACGGAATGAGGTCAAAAAGCTTTTCACATTGCTTTCTGTTCTTCTCAATAATAACTACATTTTTGCCCAGTGCCATAAGCATATCGCTCAGGTAAATACCGGCTCTTGAGCCGCCTATAATCATTATGTTTTTCAGTGTTTTATTTTTAGAATTAATTAAAGCTCTGCCGATGCTTGCAAGCTCCTTGTGTGCACCTGTAATATGGATTTTATCATTTATCTGAAGTACAAAGTTGCCGTTAGGAATAAATACGTCATCGCCTCTCTCAACGGCACATATCAGCATATTGTTCGTAAGCTTTGAGGAAATACTGCCTATGCTTGAGCCAGCAAGGTTTGAACCCTCTTTGATTTTGTATTCAGCCATATCAATAATCCCGTTTGCAAAGGATTCAATGTTTCTTGCATCGGGAAACTGTAATATCCTGCTTATTTCAAGGGCTGCAGCAAAATCCGGATTAATCATAATTGAAATTCCCAGCTCATTTCTCATAAAATCAAACTGAGCATTGTATTCGGGATTTCTTACTCTTGCGATTGTTTTTCTTGCACCGAGCTTTTTTGCCATAAGGCAGATTAGTATATTGTTTTCGTCAGATTCGGTTGTGGCTATAACAAGCTGTGATGTGCTGACACCTGCTTCCTTCAAAACATTGATATGTGTGGCACATCCGCAAATGCCCTGAATGTCGAACTTATCAACAAGATTTTCAACAACGCCCGGTACAATGTCAACTATTGTTACATCGTGCTCCTCGTTGCTTAAGCTTTTTGCAAGCTTTCTGCCAAGATTACCGGCACCGATAATTGTAATATTCATATTTCCTCCGCGATTTTATGGAATATAAAATAATTTATATACTCGTTATACCATAAATTATTTTCATAATCAATACTTATTTATAGTCATTATTCTATTTACTTATTTTTATTTTTATGATAAAGTAATAATATATAAAGGAGTGGACGTTATGAATATATGGCACGATATATCACCAAAGAGGATTAAATGCAACAGATTTTATGCTGTTATTGAAATATCCAAGGGCGGCAAAAACAAGTATGAGCTTGATAAGGATACCGGTATGCTTAAGCTTGACAGGGTTCTTTTTACTTCAACGCATTATCCTGCAAATTACGGCTTTATTCCAAGAACCTATGCGAGTGACAATGATCCGCTTGATGTTCTTGTGCTCTGCAGCGAACAGATTCAGCCGATGACAATCGTTGAGTGTGTTCCGATTGGTGTGCTGATTATGGAAGACAGCGGTGCAAGGGATGAAAAAATTATTGCTGTTCCTGTCAATGACCCAAACTATAACGGTTATAGTGATATTGACCAGCTTCCACAGCACAGATTTGATGAAATCAAGCACTTTTTTGAGGTGTATAAATCACTTGAGCATAATAAAAATACATCTGTAACAGAGGTTAAGCCGCGTGAGGTTGCAGAGCAGATTATTCAAAGCTGTATTGATAATTACATTGAAAATTACCAACTGTAAAACAGGCTTTGCAAATAGCCTTAAATAATAATGAGAAGGGGATTATTATGAAAAAAGATTGGTATAAGGAGCTTGTTGTTTATCAGATATGGCCACGCTCATTCTGTGACGGGAATGGTGACGGAATCGGTGATTTGGAGGGTGTTCTCAGTAAGCTTGATTATATTAAGGACCTTGGCTGCAACTGTATCTGGTTTTCGCCGCTTTATCCTTCTCCGAATGCTGACTTTGGCTATGATATAGCTGATTATAAGGATATACATAAGGATTATGGTAATCTTGAATTATTCAAGCGTGTTCTTGATGAAGCTCATAAAAGAGGAATTAAGGTAATTATGGATTTGGTTGTTAACCATACCTCAGATGAGCACAAGTGGTTTGAGGCGTCAAGGGACGTTAATTCACCTTACCACGATTATTACATCTGGCGAAAAGGAAAGGCAGGCGGTAAAAGACCGCCGAATAACTGGCTGTCCTGTTTTGAGGGCGGTGCCTGGGAGCAGGATGAAAATTCAAAGGAATACTATCTTCACGTGTTTGCAAAAAAGCAGCCCGACTTAAATCATGATAATCCAAAGGTGCGTGAGGAAGTTAAGGATATTATGCGTTTCTGGCTTGATATGGGCGTTGATGGTTTCAGAGAGGATGTTATTACATTTATCTCAAAAAAAGAAGGCTTGCCCAACGGATTTCCGATTCCTGCCGCCTGCGGTATAGAGAATTATATGGACGGTCCGAATATTCATAAATACCTTAAGGAATACAGAGAGGTTACTGATCGGTACGATTGCTTTACAGTCGGCGAAGCACCTATGATGACTCCGAATAATGCACTTAAATATATTGACGAGAGCAATAAGGAGCTTGATATGATGTTCCATTTCCAGCATATCGAGGCTGACTGTTTTATGGTGGATTACATACAGACCAAGTTTGATTTAAGAAAAATGAAAAGAGCTTTTTCTTCCTGGCAGGAAAAGCTGAGAGGCAGAGCGTGGAACACGCTTTACATTGAAAACCATGATCATCCTCGTATTATTTCACGTTACGGAAGTGAAAGGTACAGAGTTGAGTCAGGCAAAATGCTTGCAAATATGTATATGCTGCAGCAGGGTACACCGTTTATATATCAAGGACAGGAGCTGGGCATGCTCAATATTAAGCACGAAAGCCTTGATGACTATGTCGATGTGTTTATGAAAAATAATTATAACGTCGCTGTTAATAAGGTGCATCTTAACAAGGACAAAGCATGGGACTGGGCTGTCAAATCAACACGTGATAATTCACGTACTCCGATTCAGTGGGATGACAGCGAGAATGCAGGCTTCACAAGCGGTACACCATGGTTCCCTGTTAATCCGAATTATAAGCAGATTAACGCTAAAAAGGAAATGGCAGATCCTGATTCAATTCTCAATCACTACAAGGCACTTATTAAGTTCAAGAAGGAAAATGAGGTCGCTGTATTCGGGGATTATAAAGAGCATTATAAAAATTCCGACAAGCTCTATGTTTATGAGCGTAATTATCTTGGAAAACGGCTTCTTGTTATTAATTCCTTCAGTGAAAACAGTGTTCCCTTTGAAGCACCAAAGGGCTTTAATCTTGATGAAGGTAAGCCGATTCTTTGCAACTACGATCATCCCACCGTTCAAGGCAACGGTTTTAAGTTAAGACCTTATGAAACAAGGGTTTATGTTTTTGAATAATATCGAATATAGGACAGAGGAGAAAATATGGCTATTGTTGATGTATTAAAATATAACGGACAACCAAATGTTTTTGCTTGGAAATATCCGAATGAAGAGCTTGGCACCTGGACTCAGCTTATTGTTAACGAGTCACAGGAGGCTGTGCTTTATAAAGGCGGTCAGGTTTATGATATGTTTGGGGCAGGTACTTACACGCTTGAAACACAGAACATTCCGCTTTTTAATAAAATTGTTAATATTCCTTTTGGCGGCAAATCACCATTTTCTGCCGAGGTGTGGTATATTAATAAGGCCCACAGTTTAAATATAAAATGGGGTACCCCCTCACCGATTCAGATACAGGATGCCAAGTACGGAATTTTTGTGCCAGTCAGAGCCAACGGCTCTTTCGGTATTCAGATTGGTGATGCAAAAAAATTCCTGATTAAGCTTGTTGGTACACTCGGTTATTTTGATGAGGAGTCCATAACAAAGTATTTCAGAGGAATTTATGTTACAACCGTTAAAGATGCTATATCAAGTTACCTGATTAAAGAGCAGATTTGTGTGCTTGAAATCAATGCATATCTTGACGAGCTTTCCGCATTTCTTAAGGAACAGCTTTCACCGATTATGGATGAATACGGCAGAAGAACAAACAGTTATTTGCCCTGAATGCTCAGCTATTGTGAAAAAGGGTCAGAAATTCTGTCACAACTGCGGAACAGAATTGTCAGCAGGCTTTTGCAGAGAATGCGGCACTATGCTTACTCCCGGTCAAAAGTTCTGCCATAACTGCGGAACAAAGACAGAGTAGGGGGGCAGATGTATGAAAAAGAGTGGGATAGTTAAGGAAAAAATAGCATTTGCTGTTATTTTAATTATGGGTATCCTTACAACAGGATTTTGGGGCATATTTTTAATTGCTTGTATTGGTGATAAAGAGTTGGCATCAGAGGGCTTTTGGCAAGTATCAAGCGTGTTCACTATTATCGGTATAGTGTTAATAGTTGTTGCGGTGTTAAAGAAAAAATTCATAAATAAATATATAAGATATATGAGCATATTATCAATTGACAGAAATGCTTCTATAAAGACTATTGCACAACAGACAAATTCAACAGAAGAAGAGGTTAGAAAGAATATTGAAAAAATGATAAGTAAAAACTTTTTTGATTTTGATGTTTTTACTTATGAGGAAAAGAAATTTGTAACAGTCCAGTGTCAGGGCTGCGGTGCAAAAAATGTCGTTGAAAAAGGCAAGCATAAGGAATGTGAGTATTGTGGGTCGGTGCTTTATGGAGAATAATACTATAATTAAAAATTTTAATGCTCTGCCTGAGGATGCAAAGTATATCCGCACAGCAGTATTTGTTGAGGAGCAGGGCTTTTGTGAAGAATTTGACGATATAGATAATATATCAACACATCTTGTTCTTTACAGTGATAATCAGCCTGCTGCAGTTTGCAGGTTTTACTGCAAAAATAATCAGTATTTTATCGGCAGGCTTGCAACGCTTAAAGAATACCGCGGTAAAGGTTTTGGCGCAATGCTTGTGTTGGAGGCAGAGCGTCTTATAAAAAAAGCAGGCGGCATAAGTGTTATGCTTCACTCCCAATGCAGAGCAATGGCATTTTATGAAAAATCAGGCTATGCACCATTTGGTGAAAGTGATTTTGATGAAGATTGTCCGCATCAGTGGATGAAGAAAATACTGTTATAATATGTAAAAAAGACCTCGTAAGTGATATGCTTACAAGGTCTTTTGTGATTTATGCTGTTAATTCAGCATATTTTCTTTTTGATTTTTTTGTTTTGACGAAATGACAGATTCCGCTGATTATCATAAATACTGCGAAGTAAGTCAGAAGAACAAGAGAGCATCTTAATGCTTCACTGCCTGCGGTTCCGCTGATTGCCTCCTTGAACAGTAATGTTGAATATGACATAGGCAGAATTTTGTATATTGTCCGGAAAAAGGCTGATTGAGTTTCAATCGGGAATGTTCCTGCACAGGATGTAAGCTGTAAAATCAGCAGAAGAAGTGCAATGAATTTTCCGCCGCTGCCAAGATGTACAATGCAAAATTGAACTATTGACATAAAAGCAAGAGCGGTAATCCAGCAGGAGAAATAGAGAAGCAGGGGATTGTTAACGGTAATTCCTAAAATAACCTGGATTACAAAAGCAAGAGCAATACCCTGTAATGAGCTGATTGCTAAAAAGCTTATTTCTCTTATTACCGGTTTATCAGAATCTTTGGTGAGTTTTTTTATCTTTTTGTTGTAATCAAGATAAATACCGAAGAAAATCATCAGTCCGCCAACCCATAGTGAAAGACCCATAAAGTATGGTGCAAATGCAGAGCCGTAATTTGCAACAGGCTGAATATATTCATTCTCGATTGTAACCGGTTCTGCTCCGTATTCAGCAAGACCTGCCAATGCCTTGAGCTCCTTATTTGTATCAACAATGCTGTTGTCCACACCTTCGGCAGCAGTGTTGATACCGCTGTCAAGCTGTTTAGTTCCGTCAAGCATTGCATCTGTGCCGTTTTTCAGGGTGGTCATACCTTCATTAAGTTTTTTTGCACCATTAGTTATACTGCTGCTTCCGTTATTAAGTGTTTTGGAGCCGTCAGCCAATTGGGTTGCTCCATTTGACAGTTCTTTAATACCTGATGTTAACACAGGGACGTTTGAATTTAATTTATTTGTGCCCTCGGCAAGTTTTGATGCTCCGTCACGTGCTGAATTAACACCATTTGTATATGCTTTGATACCTCCTGACAGATTCTCAGCACCTTTTACCAAAGCGGAAGAACCATCTATCAGTGCGGTGTTATTTTCTGTTAAGGTATTCAGACCTTTGCTTAATGTTTCAGCACCTCCGATTAGTGTATCAGGATTATCAGCATTTCCAAATCCATTCCGGAGCTGGTGCAGTCCGTCCTGAAGAACAGCAGTGTTTGCTTTTACCTCTCTCATTCCGTTTGTCAGTGTTTTGACATTAGTGCATAAATTTTCTGTTCCTTCAGCAAGCATAGGCAGACTTTTTTCAATACCGTTGAAATACTGAACCGCCCCGTTTAAATAAGCCTCTGCACCTGTTTGCTGATATAGTCTGAGATACTCCATTGCCTTTGCATAATTTGCGTTAAGAGCAGCGGCTGCATTGTTTAGTGTGTCTGTTCCCTTATCAAGAGCATCAAGGCTGTTATTATCGGCCTTTTCATCAAGTGCCTTTACAGAAAGGTCAACACCTGCAGCAGCACGGTCAACTCCCAGTGCAGCGGTTTTTATTCCGTCACTGAGTTTTGCTGCACCATTTTCACAGGCGGTAACCCCCTGTGTGTATATTTTTATGCTGCTGTTTAATGTATCGCTGCCTTCATAAAGCCGGGCCGAACCGTTATTTAAAGCTGTATTGTTTTGTGTTATTGTATTCAAACCACTGTTAAGCTCTTTTGCACCTGTATTGAGCGAATTTATTCCGTTACCAAGAGCAGGGGCAGCATTTTCAAGTGAGATTGTTCCGGACTGCAGTTTTACAAGTCCGTTTCTTAAATCAAATGAACCTGATGTAATTTGCTTGCTTCCGTTAAAAAGTGCAGATGTACCTTCGTTTAATTCCTTAGCCCCACTGTTCAGTTTTGACGCTGCATCTGTCAATTTGCCTGAACCGTCGGATAGCTGATCAAATCCATTCTGCAATTCCTTCATTTCATCCGGTACGCTGTTTAGCTTGTCACACAGAGTATTAATTATTTCCTCGTCAATACTTGAATTTACACTTTCCTTGATTGTAGGCATAGCGTAACCTATAATCTGTGAGGCAAGATAATTTTTCTTCTGATTGGCTTTGTAAACAATTGAATTGTGAAGTTTTTCAGTATCTTTGGACACTGTTGACGCACATGCAGAAAAATCCTTTGGAATAATTATTGCTGCATAGTATTTATTGCCGAGTACACCTTCATCTGCATCCTGTTCGTCAGTAAATACAAATTTAAGTGATCCGTCATCTTTCAGATTTTGACATATTTCATTACCGATATTTCTTTGTTCATTGTTAATTTGTGCACCATTGTCAAGATTGACCACAGCAACGGGCACATCATCAAGCCTTGCATATGGGTCCCAGAAGGCACTCAGGTAAAAATAGCTGTACATAAGCGGTATAACGAGTACACCTATTATAATGATTACCTTCAGGAAAATGTTAGCTTTTTTATTTTTTACAGACATATCATTTCCTCCTATATAACGAATTGTAAAATTTGTTATTACAAATTGTATCACGAAGATTAAGAAAAGTAACCATACATTTTTGTGTGTTTGTATAAATTTATACACTGTTATAATTATGTATAAAAAAACAGATGCTAAAAAATATTAGCATCTGTTTTTATCTTTATATCTATTTTGTATTAATAGGTTTTTGGTGAATAATATTATCTATCTCTGTTTCAGCAACCTGAATAAGGCTTTCCCTGTCGTGAATAACTGTTTTTTCATAGCAGATGCTTATTGCCTGCGTAAGACCGAGCAGAATGAATAAAAGGATAATCTGTTTCGGCGAATTGAAAATATAGTCAGTTAAGCCGAAGAGCAGATAAAGCAGTGTTGCTGTGAATACACAAAATACAAGCGTAAATTTTTTGCCGTTATTTGTGTTGATTTCGAGCAGCTTACCAAAGGTACATACAAATACAACCGCTAAAACAATAACGCCTATTATACCAAGCTCCATCCATGTTTCAATAATGAAATTGTGTGCGTGCGGTTTGTTTAAATCGTAGTTGTTATAAAGGATCTGACCTGTCTGCTCAACACCGAAGCCCGTACCGTATATAAATGTTTTTATATGAGTGGTAATATAATCACACAGACTCTGCCATATCTGAAAATGTGCCTCGCTTGATTTTTTTGCTTCATATCCGCCTGTGGCAACATCACTTACTATCGGAACATTTTGGAAAATTAAACCGTACCTTGTCAGAATTGACGGCAGTATAATGCATATTGTCGGGATGAATATTTCAAGCAGCGGCTTCCAATGATGTTTCGCTAAAATCACAAACATAAATATCCAGCCTGCAATTGCAATAAAGCAGCCTGCACGTGTCATGGTTGAGCTCATGCCTGCACTGATAAGCACATTAAGTGCAAAGTAAGCAAGCTTGTGTATTTTGTCTTTTGAATTTAAGAACAGATAAATTGATATAGGGTAGCATATTACCATATAGGTTGCCAGCAGATTGGGATTTGAAAAGAAGCCGCTGGCTCTTGATACCCATGCATGCGTGCTGATTTCAAACGGCAGCCATGTGTATATTGCCTCGTCAAAATTTCTGTAAAAAGGTGTAACAAGTACCCAATTTTGACTGATTATATCATGTTTATAAAGTGTATATGTAAGAATCTGAATAGCACCTATAAAGCCGTTGATTCCTCCGGCAAGCACCATCATCGACAGAATTCGGTCAATTCGTCTTCTTGTTCTTGCGAGATTATAAATCATAACCTCAACCAAGAACATCCCCCACCATAGTGCCGCAGTGGATAAGGTAGAAAACCTTGTTCCGCTCCAAATTGTGCTGACGAGTGCCAGCGTCATAAATGCTATTATCAGCTTTCCCAATGTACCGACCTTAGCCTTTTTGCCTTCCCGTGACCATTGTCTTTTAAAAACAATAAAGCCTGCAAACAGCAGAAAAGGGCTTATATATTCAGGTAATATGGGAAAGAAAAAGATAATAGCCAAAAGCCAGTACCAGCCGGGATTTTTTTTGTAACCGACTTTAAGGCTTGATATTTTCTCACTCATTTCTAACCTCAAAAAAGTTGTTTTAAATTTACTGAAAGATAAATTCTCTCAATATAATACTATATCAGCTTGGATTTTTCAAGTCTTAACACAATTTGTAAGGATTTTCATATTGTATTAACATTTTTTTTACATTCAAAATTATTGAAATAATACTTTTATTATTGTATAATATTTTGGTATCTAAATAATTTAGGAGTGTTGTTATGGACGAAAAAGATATAGAGCTTGACAAGCTCGATGATACCATGAGGGATAATATCCCTGAGGAAAAAAATGACGAAACCGGACTTGAAAACAGAGACGGCGTTAATTATGAAACAAATGATAACTGGCAGTTTGAGGCTGAGGCACCCACACTTAATGACGATTTGTTTGATGGTGAAGTTGATTTGCCTGCACAAAAGTCGTCATCAGGTCCGATTGAATACCAATCACCTGCAGTACAGACAGTGGCAAATAACAGCAGAAAAAAGGAGCTTCTTCATTTTATTCCTACGGCATTGCTGATTTTAGCTATTGCTGTAATGCTTGTTGTTTTAGGTGTAAGATATTACACTGTGCCTAATGGCAAAGAGGGTAAGATGATGAATCCTGCATCTGTGGTTGCAACCGTTGATGGTACTAAGGTCAGCATAGGTATGTTTAACTACTTTTATTCAAGAATGGTAACTTATTATGAAGACTACGCAAACTATGGTTATTTTGATCTTGATACAACAAAGGATTATGATTCTCAGTACACTACTGATGCAAATGGCAATAAAATTACCTGGAAAGAGTTTTTTGAGCAGGAAACATTCAAAGAGATTGAGCAGTTAACCGCTTATTATACTGCTGCTGTCAAAGCCGGTGTTCAGCTTACGCAAGCACAGAAGGATACAATCAACAGTCAGCTTGAAAGTCTTAAGACTTCTGCATCAAGTCAAAATATTTCACTTGATGAATATATTGAAAAGGATTATGGTCAGTATTGTAGTGAGGAAACGCTTCGTCTGAGGCTTGAACAGTATTATATTACTGCTAATTATAAGGGTAGGCTTGCTACTGAAATTCAGATTTCACAGGATGAAATTGATGCACATTTTGCTGAGAACAGAGAAAAATATAATATTATCAAATTCAGCTATCTTATGCTTGAGTATGACAATACTGATGACCAGACCAAGGAAAAATCTCAAAAAGCTGTTGAAGATTATTTCAATAAAATTACCGACAGAGATTCAATTATCAATTTAGTGCCTGAGGTTTATAAGGACTTGATTGAACAGGAAGCAGCCAATGCTATGGCATCTAACGAGGATATGACTCAGGAAGAGGCTGAAAAAATAGCTATTGCTTCATATGAGCAGAGAATTGACGCTACAATCACAGGCAGTGACACTCCTTTCAGTGATGAATTTGACGAGTGGCTTTTCAGCGATGATACACCTGTCGGCTCTAAAAACTTTTATATAGATGAATCAACCGGCAACGCATATCTGATTCTGAAGACTGAAAAAGCAAAGCTTTTTGATGATGAAACCTACAGTGTAAGACATATTCTTATTCAGCCTGAAGAAGAGGGCACTGAAACGGATGAAAATGGTAACGCCAAGTATTCCGAGGAGCAGATGGAATCAGCAAAGTCAAAGGCTGACGAGATTCTTAATGCGTTCAACAGCGGTGATAAGACGGAGTACAGCTTTGCACTGCTTGCAGAGCAGCACAGCGCAGATACAGCATCAACCTCTGCTGCCTCAAATGGTGCTTTCGGCGGTCTCTGCGAGGGCATTACGTTAGGCTATATGGTTCCGTCATTTGAGCAATGGTCAATTGACAGCCAGCGTAAATATGGTGATACTGACATTGTTGAGTCTGATTTTGGCTATCATATTATGTTCTTCATAAATCATTGTTCCGCTTATGAATCTCAGATTATTTCGGAGCTTAAAAATGATAAAATTGCTGATATAGCTGAAAATGCCGATATCAAACATCGGGATAAAATAATTGAAAAAGCTGTTAATAATTTTTACGCATCAAGAAGTGCTGCAGCAGAAAATCAGACAGCACAGTGATTTTTTCGACGTATTCGTGTGTTAAAAAATTAATACTTGTATTATTCTGCATAATGGTGTAAAATATTGTTTGTATGATTTACAATTTTATTAAAAGGATGAATTGAAATGGCAAAAAAATCTATGGAAGATGATATTCTTACTGGTGGCTCACTCGGCTCAGGTAAAGAAAAATCATCAAAGAAAGAAAATAAAAAGAGTGCAGGAGGAATTAAAATAGCAAAAAGAACTGCAACAATCATTAAGTCAGCAGTTTGTATTGTTATTGTTATAGCCCTTCTTGCTGCATATGTTGCAACAGGTACCGTAAGAAAAGGCTTTATTGCTTCGCTGAGCCTTCCTGCTCAGACACTTACAGGTGTTACTGTATCAAACGGTGACCAGAAGGCTAAGGTTAAGGTTAGTACATATAATTTCTATTATGCTTCAACCTATAACAGTCTTAAGAGCCAGCAGGAGCAGTATGAGCAGTATGGTCTTGATATGTCACAGCTTGGACTTGATGTTGACTTTAGTGAAAAGCTTTCCAAGCAGACCTATACTGATAAGGAAACAAATAAGGAAATGACTTGGGCAGAGCATCTTGATGAAATGGTGCTTGATGCAATCGAGTCAACCTATACCTATTACTTGGCTGCCGTTGAGGCAAATGGCGGTGAGGAGCCTGAAATTACACAGGATCAGAAAGACCAGCTTGAGGAAACTATCAAGTCCTACACAGAAACTGCTAACCAGTACGGCTATACACTCAGCGGTTACCTTGTAAGGGCAATGGGTAAGGGTGTTACCGAAAAGGTATTCAGAACCGAGAGCATTCGTCAGTATATTGCCTCAAACTATAAAACTGAGCTTACAACTGATGTTGAAAGCAAGGAATACACTGCTGATGATGTTAATAAGTACAAGGATGAGCATACTGCTGATTTACTTGCTGTTGACATCAAGCTCTTTGAGGCTGACAGCGAGGATAATGCAAAGGCATTCAAGGACGAACTTAAGGCTGACGGTTCAAACTTTGCTGAGCTTGCTGCAAAGTACTCAACAGATGATTTCAATAAAAAGGCTTATACTGAGGATGGCTTTACAACCGAACTTGGTGTAACAAAGGCAGTTCTTCAGAGTAAGCAGGTTGCCATTGCAACTGCTGATCCTCACGAGCATGAGGAAGGCGAGGAGCACAGCGATGATGAAGAGCAGACATATTCAGGTCTTGATTGGCTCTTCAGTGCAGACAGAAAAGCAGGCGATATTTACCAGCACAGCACATCTGTTGTTTATGTAATTACTCCTGCAGCAATTACAAATGCTGAAACTGTTAATGTTCGTCATATTCTTATCGCACCTGAAACTGCGGATGATGCATCAGTAACAGATGCTACCGATGAGCAGTGGAAGGCAGCTTATTCAAAGGCTGAGGAAATCCTCAATAACTGGAAATCCGGTGATGCAACAGAGGACAGCTTTGCTGAGCTTGCAAAGGAAAATACTACTGACACAGGTTCACAGGATAACGGCGGTCTTTATGAAAATGTTATTCCGGGTCAGATGGTTAATCCATTCTCTGCATGGTGCTTTGAGGCCGGCAGAAAAACAGGCGATACAGCTATTGTCAGATCAGCTTATGGTTACCACATTATGTACTATGTAGGAACAACAGGTGAAAAGGTTTGGGAGTATAATGCAAAACAGGCTCTTGCAAGTGCCGATGGTGCTTCTCAGTCTGAAAAGCTTGAGGAGGAGTATACTCTTAAGGTGAATTGGTTCGGTTCTCGTTATTTTGAAAAGGACGTTGACATCGACAACTAATAAAATTAGGGGTTGCTGTGTGCAACCCCATTTTTGTAATTCGATATGGAAGGAATAGAATGAACAGAAAGGACGATATCAAAAGGCTTACTGATGAGATTTCACGTCTGATGGCTGCACTTGAAGATGTTAACTTTGAGTGCCAGAGGCTTGAAATTATAAATTCAAATCTTGATTTTCAACTGAAATCTATCAGCAGGGAGCTTAAGCAAAATATTGCTATGCTTGAAACTCTTGAAGAGGAAAATAAGCTTTTAAAAGAACAGCTTGGTAAAAGATAATGGAATATATTTTAAATACAAATGAACTTCGCTCCTGTGCATCTGAGCTTCGTGCAGGGGATAGGGTAGTGCTGTCCGGTACTGTATATACCTCACGTGATGCGGCTCACAAGCGTATTGCCGAAAGTATTGATAAAGGCGAGAAGCTGCCGTATGATTTACAGAATGCGGTTATTTATTATGCAGGTCCTACTCCGGCACCGGAGGGTCTTGCCGTTGGTTCCTGCGGCCCTACAACTTCAAGCAGAATGGATGTTTTTGCACCCGATTTTCTTGATAAAGGTGTTGTGGCAATGGTTGGTAAGGGAGAAAGAAGCCCTGCTGTCTGTGATGCTATAATCAGAAACAAGGCTGTATATCTCTGTGCAATCGGTGGTGCAGGTGCATTGGCATCTAAATGTATAACCTCCTGTGACGTTATCGCTTATGAGGACCTGGGCTGTGAGTCAGTGAAAAAACTAACATTCAAGGATTTTCCGTTAACTGTTGCAATCGACTGCAACGGAGGAAATATTTTTGTAAGATAGTCTAATCTACAATTTTTCTGATGTCATTCAAAACCTTTTTTTCAATCCTTGATACATAGCTTCGGCTTATATTTAACCTCTGTGCAACCTCGCGTTGTGTCAGAGGTTTTTTGTTATTAAGACCGTATCGCAGAATAATTATTTCTTTTTCTCTGTCATCTTCAAGATTTTCAATGATTTTTGAAACCTTTTCCCATCTGATTTTAGTTTCAAGATCATCAGCTAAATCTGCATTCGTGCTGATTGTGTCCTCAATAGTTAAAGGATTTCCATCTTTGTCAACCTCAAGCGTGTCACCTAAATAAATATCATTTGCCTGCTTTTTATTGCTCCTGAAATGCATTAATATTTCATTTTCTATCCTCACCAAGCGGATACAAAGTATCGTCATCTGCAAGCATTTCAGCCTTTTTGAATGGATACTCATAATCAGAGCCGAAGAATACGATGTGTGCATCTTCTCCGTCCCATATAACCTCTTTAACAAAGGTTCGGATAGTCTGTCTTTTCTGTTCAATCGTCATATTGTCAACCGTAACGGAAAATGAGCCCAGCATATCTTTCATTAAATCAATACTCTCTGTTAAGTTCAGTTCGTTTTCACATTCCTTTGAAAGTGTATTCATTTGTGATTTGATTTTTTCAATCTCATCACTTAATGTATTGATTTTGTCAAGTATGTATTTTTCTGCACCAGTTCCGCTTGATGTGGCAAGATTATTTACAAGTGCTTCGATTTCCTTTTCTTTTTTCTCAATTTTTTCTTCAAGTCTTGCTTGTTCATTGTTTATGTTTTCGGCTTTGATTTTGCTTTCACTTAAAGAAGATTTCAGTGACTCGAAATAATCATCACCATTATTGGAAAGTGCTTTAACAGCAGCAATAACCTCTTTGTCAATTTCATTTCCATTGATATTTTTGTTATTACAACGACTGCCCTTGCTACGCAGCTTCATAGTGCAGGAATAATAATAGGTGTATTCGCTGTCCTTGTTCATACGAGTAGTCATATGCGGTCGCATAAATTCACCGCATTCACATTTTAATATTCCTGATAACAGGGCAGTGTGACTTTTTGGCTTGCGATAGGATTTTGATTTGTTCCTATCAAGCATAGTCTGAACCTTAATCCAATCCTTACCGTTTATAAAGCCTTGGTGCTTGCCTACAGATACAATCCATTCTTCCATGGGCTTGATTTTTGTTGCCTTGCCTTGTTCCTGCAAGGTGCGGTTATAAACCATCATTCCGTGTATACCATCAAATTCTTTTTCATCAGAATATAAATCTACATTTGAATTTTTGAAGTATTCAAACGCATCACTGTCAGCAATCATATAAACAGGATTTGTCAGAATTCCACGGATAGAAAAGCGTGTAAAATCTCTGCCGTTTTTCGTTTTGTAGTTGTGTGCAAGCAGATAGCTTTCACAAGCAGTCAGCGAATTATGTTGAAGGAATAAATTGAATATCAGTTTAACAATCTGCATTTCATCTTCTTTAACAGCAAGGTGAAAGGCTTTTTTTGTTTTACCGTTAATGTTCATACTTGTTTCGCCGACAGAAGAATAGCCTGTAGGAGTAACACCGCCTAGCCATCTGCCTGTTTTTGAAAGCTCGTGCAGATTATCACGAATTCGCTCGGCAATCGTTTCTCTCTCAAGCTGAGAGAAAACAGATGCAATATACATCATCGCCCTGCCCATAGGTGAGTTGGTGTCAAACTGTTCTTTGATAGAAATAAACGCAACACCCATTGAGGTTAGTTCGGTAATGAGATTGGCAAAGTCACCAATGTTACGGCTGATTCGGTCAAGTCGATAGCAAAGCACAGCGGATATTTTGCCATTCTTAATGTCCTCGAACATTGACTTGAATTGAGGACGATCAAGATTCTTTCCGCTGAACCCCTCATCCTCGTATATAACAGTTTTTTCAGCCTCTGCCTCGCCAATATGTATTCTCAAATATTCACGGCACATCTCAATTTGATTTTCAACAGATTCACCCTTGCCGGTAAACCTCGACTTCCTTGAATATATCGCAAATACCTTTTCCATAACCATACCTCTTTATGTTATTATTCTTGTTCTAATATAACATATAAGTAGGGGATGTCAAGTCAATATAAAAATTTAATCTGTTCTTATTATTTTCAAGGCTTCCTCTTCGTTCAATTTGTTATTAAGATACAAATTCTTAGCGTTGATAGCTGTATTTAGCCAATTCATATATTCATCATAAGAAATAGATTTAGGTGTTTCGCCGAATGATTGTGTTCTATCCATTCTTTTGTACATTTTATTCTTCTCTTTTTCAAAAGTTTTCAGAACAATATCATTTTCTGCAAACGTTCTGTATTTCTGCGTAGGACCAATCTGCTTGCAAATCTTGCCATCCTTAAAAACTCTGTCACAGTACAGAGTTTTCTTTTTTGTCTTTGGAACAAATAACCTGTTGCAATTTTCACATTCGCAAACAATTTCATCTCTTAAATAAAAAGTAAAAATCAGATAATCGTAATAAGATTGGGGATTATCAAAGAATAATATCTCTTCACCGTTTCTTGTTTTGGTAATCTTGTATTCAACTGTATCATGCATATTAATTTCCAAAACGCCTGCAAGAATTTCTTTGTGCCTCATACACATCAAAAACTTATAAACTCGCTCTTTCAAATATGACAGCAACTTCATTCTGATGCTTACGTTTTCTAATTTGCTTTTGAGTTCTTCCTGCGCAGTAATATCTTTTATCAGTTTTCTGTGAACAAGGCATTTATCAATATCTGCCTTGAGTAATATGCCTAAGACAATATTATCTTTCGAAATTTTATCAGCAAAATCATATGTCGACTCAACAGTATAACTATCACTTATTTTCGGCAACTCATAGTCATAAAGTGCAATGAGTTCATTTCTGTAATCAATCGGCTTTAGCTCCGTAATATCCAAATCATCAACTGCAACTCGTTCTATAATATTCTTGTTTTTAAATTTAATATACAATCCTGTTCTTGAATAAATATTTCTGTCCATAATCAATCTTTCTCAAAAATTTCAATTTTTAATTATGCATAGCATTACTTATTTGTGTCTATTAAAATGATAGCACAGGATGATTTGTAATACAAATAAAATATTCTGAATTTATATGCGGAGGTGTTTATCAAAATGTAGTTGTATGAAGTGTTTATTGCCGGTTTCGCATTTGTATTACGCCACGGCAATAACAAACACAATCGGGCTAAGCCCACACCCCTCTTACCTTTTCTTTGCGAAAAGAAAAAGTAAGCCAAAAGAAACGAAAATTTAATAAATAAAGAAAGGAAACTATTTGAATAAGGATAATAACAGAACAGAAATATTAACCTTCAGAGTAACACCTGAAGAGAAAAATCTAATTGAAACAAAAGCACTTTCATCATACAGACTTGTCAGTATGTACCTCCGTGATTGTGCTTTGGACAAAGAAATTATTGTAATTGACGGAGTGAAAGATGTCGCAACTGAACTAAGACGAATCGGAAATAATCTCAATCAAATTACAAAAGCAGTCAACAGCGGAGTGTATGCCGTTGACTTAACTGAAACAAAAAAGGAGGTGCAGAAAGTTTGGCAATCGTTAAATTCATTACCTCAGGCAGTCCGATGAATAATATCTTTCCATATATTATGAAAGAAGAAAAAACAGAACAAAAATTAATCAGTGGTATAAACTGTATGCCTGAAACGGCTATGGTAGAATTCATCGCAGTAAAGAAGCAATTCGGTAAAACGGACGGCAGGCAGTATTATCATGTAGTACAATCTTTCAGTCCTGATGACAACATTTCACCGGAAACTGCACATGAGATAGGACTGAAATTTGCAGAATACTTTGGCAATTATCAAATGGTAATTGCTACTCATACAGACAGAAATCACATTCACAACCACATTGTTTTTAACTCGGTAAACTTTGAAAACGGCAAAAAATTTCATCAAACGAGAGATGAAATGATACAGGCAAAAGAGTATTCAAACAAGATATGTCAGGAGTATGGACTCTCTCTGACGGAGGCAAAAGCTACAAGATACAATATGCCACAGTGGAAAAGAAAACTCAAAAGCAAGCTTGAATACGCTATGAAAAACAGCAGTAGTAAAGAAGAATTTATATTTATTCTTGAACGATTAGGCGTAACTGTAAACTGGCAGGAAAACAGAAAGTATATTACTTTCACCACTGATGACAAGCATAAATGCAGGGATAATAAGCTGTTTGACGAAAGATTTCTTAAAGAAAATCTTGAAATATATTTTGAACTTGGCGGCTGTGACAGTATTATTTCAGAAGAGTATCAGGACTATAAAACACCGCAATCGGGAATTATATCAGATGATTTATTTAATCTGATTGGTAATCTACTTGACTTGGAAATGCAAAATAACTCAAAACGCAAGTGGATGCCACACCACAGTAAAAAAGAAATTGAAAAGCTCATCGCTCAAGGTCAGAAAATCACGAATGAAGATTATGACGATGAATACGATGAGTATCACGGTATCGGAATGTTTATGTAAAGGAGTAAAACGGAAAATAAATAAGTAGTGTTGCCTTATGGCAGCAAAAATAATTAGTCAAAGGTTATATGACAAGCAGTTCTTAAAATATATTTTCTTGATAGGGGAGAATATGTTTTGAATATAATTGTGCATTTATCAAGCAAAGAAAAGCAAAAGGAATTTCAAAAAGAGATTATTGAAATTCAATCTTCTGCAATTATTTCAAAACTGAATGACCTTAAAATTCCGACAAATGATAAAAAGAAAATACTAAAAGAACTGAAAAAGAATATTGATTAATAGTAAACATCCTACGAATTTTCGTGGGATGTTTTTTGAAAACCAAAAATATAACCACTAAGAATAATATATGTATTATAAATGCAGAGACAAGAAAATTTTAAGTTTTATTAAGGAGATAGGATTATGAGTTCAATTATTTTATTTTTAATTGCAATTATGAAGTTACCAAAGATTTTTATGAATATTATGTCGGAACTTATGACAAAACCAAAATAAAAAATACGAAAACAGAAAATGTTGTTTTTAAAATATAAAATTAATTTGGAGGTATAACCATGGATATTAATAAACAGTATCACCCAACAGTAATTCCTGACTTCATTTTAGCTATTAAAGGTAAAATAAATGCCCGGAATGGTAATGAAGTAGCTGATTCTTTTGTGAAAAGATTAATCAGAAGAACCGAGTCGTACGAAAACCAATTATGCACTTTTGCCGAAGCTGAAATTGCCGAAGTGAGAAATAACGCAGCTGAGTTATTAACGGATATTGCAAAACAGAAACAGGTAATTTCTCGTGTTCCGAAAGCCGAAGAAGGAAATACAGTTGATGTTATTCGGTCAAACAGAAAGTATTCTGAAATAACTAATAAGTGCAGAGATAAGATCGAAAATGATTTGATAGTTCTTTCTAAGCTTTATGAAAAAATACTCTCTATAGATTCTGATTTGAATGAGTTGATTGCAAAAACAAGAAAAAACTGCGAATCAAAAATCGCTGCATACTGCATAGGTGTCAGAAAAATTAACCCTGACTATGAGCCGTCCATAGGCTACGATAACGATGCTTTGAAAATATATTCTTCAAAGCATCAGATGCTTGATTCCGAGATAGAGTCAGCGGTAAAAGAATTTAAGGAGGTGTAATTATGTTGTTTAAGAAAAAAACTCCTGTAGAGGATTACATAGTAGAGGATTTAAAGAAGGCCATTCCCGCCTTGAATTATACACCTATTGATTATTTTGCAAGTGAAAAATGGCTTTATTTTACCTCTACAGGTCTGTCTGAAAAAACAAGTGACATCTTGAACTCAGTGAAGTGTGATGAATTCACAGCGGATATGCTTGATTCATATATTGATGCAATGGTTAATAATGAGATTACTCATTTACAAAAACAACTTGCAGATCATCTGCATTCAATCACAAATCATTTTGGCAAAGTAAAAGGTAGTACAAAGGAAGTTGCGAAGAACCTTGAGTATCTGCAAAACGATTTAAAAGATACTGAAGATGAATTGGCAAAATATTTAAATATAAAAAAAATGCAGGAGGAAAAGAAAAATGAAAAATCTTAACGAAAACAGAAGATCTAAACTCATTGATAAAATCAATAAGCCTGACTCAATTTATGCAAGTGAAATGCTTGGTAATATCCTCATCATTTTGTTTGTAGGGATTGATTTGGCATGCCTTTACTCTGTTTGGAACGGTATTCAAACTGAGAACCCCATTATGATAATACTTATTGCTGTTGGTTGCGCAGTATGTCTTGATGTCCCTTTAGCAATTGCTTCTCATGCACTTGCCGCCTATAAGCAGGGTGTTTCAAATAAAGGCAAGGCATATACAATTTTAATTATTTCAATAGTTCTCTTTGTGATTGCGTTTGCTTTTACTCTCGTCTTTCGAGTGATTAATAAGGATACATTTGATACATCTTCAGCAAGCGGATTGGTTAATACAATGAATTCCAACATTACTACTGTTGTTGAGCCTGAAAAAGATTATTCGTCAAAAATAATGATTGCAGCATTATTTACGGGTGTACTTCCGCTTTTTACTTCCTTAGCATCATTTGTAGTTAACTATTTTTCTGCTCGGCCCTTGGACAAGAAAATTGCAAACTTGAAGAAAGATATAGTTGCTTATGAAACGATAATTACAGAATACGAAGCAGTTTTAGAAGAATCAGAAAAAGCGGATGAGCATTGTTCTAAGTTAATGGCGCGAGAAAAGGATGTTTTTGAAGCAGAGAAGCAGAAACTGTATACCGAATCCGAAATTGCAAAACAACAGGTGCGACTTGATATTATGCAAAAAATCAATGCAAACCCTGATGCTATAACGCAGATAACTATTTCATCCAAAGCGGTTGCTCACAATAATGATACTTCGTTTCCGAATTCGCAGTTAACATCATTTATCGAAAAATTAACAAAAACAAAAGAAGGAGAAGAAGAAAATGAAAATGTTTAATAAGATTATATCACTCGGCTTAGTTATAGCTTTGATTATGGTTTTATTTACCGGATGTAAAAAAGTACCAAGAACAAGCACATCACTTGTTCTTGGTATACACGAAAAATTTCCACTTGTATCATATAACAATAAATCTATATATGATTCAATTTATAATGCTTGTTATTCTTATGGAGATTTCAATGCTATCGTTATTGATGGAAATCCTCAAATTTGTGCCTCTTATGAGATAAAAAGTCCGGAAAAAATGGTTGATAGCAGTAAGCATAAATCAATTGCTGAAGATTATACAAATCAGGTGGTTTCATCATTGAGTAGTGTTGTTGCAAAAACGCCTGAGGTTGATACGCTTCAAGCAATTATTATGAGTGCCAATGCCCTAAATGAATCTAATTGTGAAGTAAAAAAGATGCTTATTTATGATAGTGGTTTGTCAACAACAGGGCTCTTGAATTTTGCTGAAAAAAATATAATTGATGCTGATCCACAAATTATTGTAGAAAGATTAAATGAACTGAGTGCAATTCCTGATTTAAATGGCATAGATATTTCGTGGGTAGGTCTTGGTGAAGTTTGCGGAAATCAAACTCGTCTTACAACTTCGTATAAATCAAAACTCCAAGCAATATATGATGCTATTCTTAAAGCCGGTAATGCGCATAGTATTGATTACGATACCAGTCCATTGACTAACGAAACAAGTGATTTTGATTTTCCTAGTGTAAGTGAAGTAGCTATACCTCAGGATTCTATTGGTGATGAATTTGAATTTATTAAGTTTGATAGTAAAACAATAAGTTTTCAAAAAGATACTGCCGAGTTTATGGATAAAAATGCAGCCAAACAAGCACTGCATGATGTAGCTGAAAAACTAATGAATAATAAAAGTTTAAATGTAGTGTTAGTGGCAAGTACAGCTACATATGGCACAGTAAATTCTTGTGAAAACTTGGCTGAAAGAAGGGGCGATGCGGTAAAACAGTTGCTTGTAGAAATGGGTGTGGATGAATCACAGTTGCGTATTTACGCTCTTGGACAAGCGGAAAGCAAACTAAGAGTGGATGATTTGGATTCGCAGGGTAATTTGATTTCTGGTGAAGCGGAAAAGAACCGAGCAGTTTTTATTATTAATGAAAGAGATTTTGAGGATTACATATGATATTCTTGTCAGAATTGTTTAAACTTATCCGCTGCATTGTTTGGATTGCATTTTTCCTATTCTTAATTCTCTATTTCTCAGGTAAAATTACATTTATATTCTATTATGTATTCTTGATAACGATTTTGGTTGAATTAATCAAAATACTATTTAAACATTAAAAACCAAAAAAAATTCGATGGATAAGGTAGGTGTATAATTGTAATTGATGAAAGAGATATTCATCAAATTTTAGGAAAGGAGAAATTACATATGGCAAGATGTCCATATCTCGATTATGAAGATCATGGTGGCTGGGGAAACAGCGATGATGAGTATGTTTGCAAGCTTTGTTACAAACATATGCCGGTTTGGGATTCGCAGGTAAAATATATATGTAATGCTGCATATTGAATAAAATAATAAACCGATGCAGAAATGTGTCGGTTTATTTGTTATTGAATTATATATTGTTATATATTAAAATATATAATGTATTCAAAGGAGTTGTTGTGATGAAAGAAGAAAAAACTTTTATCGAATGGTTTTTAGAAAAAGCTATACCTGAAAATAAAAATCGAATATATATTGAAGGTGATGGAGGGTTTGGAAAAACAAAATCTTTAAAATATCTGTGTAAAGTTCTTATAAATAGTTATGAACAATATAGAATAATTCCTATATATTTAGATGCTAAATTATTGACTACAAGAACTATACCTCAATATATTATTCGTGAATATTGTGGAGATTGTACTGAAGATTATATATCAATAGAAAACATATTAATTCAACAGTTAAATAATTCTAATTATAAATACCTTTTGATTATTGATGGATTAAACGAAGTCGATTCGTCAGTTGTGAATAAAAAGATAATAGAATTTTTATATGATGAACTTATCGATAACCAAAACATATATATTGTTTTATCATCACGAACTCCTTTAACAGAGTATAAAGAATTGGATATGTTATGTGACTTTCTTTCTATAAGATTTAAAGAACTGAACAAGGAAAAAGTAAAAAAAATCGTTAAGAAAAAAATTAGCAATCCAAGCGATCTCATGTTATCAGTTTTTACTAATCCAATGATGTTGTCAATTTATATTAATACGCATAATAAAGAAAAATATAAAAATATAGAAAATCAATCACAGGTTTTGGATATATTTTTTGAAGAGCAGTGGTTGCTTTCAACTAATTGGAGAAAAGAAGAAACTTATGAGAAAAACTATGACAAATTTGTAAAATTTATTATATTAGAGTATTTACCTAATCTGTGCAGATTTGGTGAAAATCTTTTTCAAATTGAAGATATAGAATACAATTTAACAAAGACGGATTACAAAAATTCTGCGTTTGGATATGTTTTTAAACAAAATAGATTTGATGAGATAAGAAACTTAAAAGAAAAGCATATTGAAATCAGAGAATATTTGCGAGATGAGTTACGAATTATAAATTATTCTGTAGATTCATTTACTATTCATGAAAAATACTCTTCCTATTTTCAGGCAAAGTATTTTGATTTAGCATTGGATGCATGGTTAAAAGATTCTTCAAAAACACCTGAATTTTTATTGGTTAAAACTTATGATATTGAATTTGAGCATGATTATGATGAGCATATTATTACTTTTGTCAATAATCATTTTAAATATTTTAATAATGTATTAAGATGCTGTGAGAGTATTCAATTAATAGAAATTCTATCTGAGTTTAAACGAGTCATTTATTATTCTATAGATTATTTTCTGAATAGGTCATTAAATTTTTCTATGTCAAAGAATAAAAAAATCGATTTTGCAGAGTTACAAAATGATATTATTGACAAATATGGTAATATATATAATACACAATATCATAAATATGTTTACATAATAAAAAAATATATTGACAGTATTTTTTCTGATACTGAAGAATACGACTTCTTAAAAGATTTGAAAAAATGTTTTGAAAGTATTTTGCCTGATACTAAAGTACCCGATTTCTTAGAAGAAATGAGAAAGTATTTTGGAGATGTTTTGCGAGACATTGAAGTAATTGAATTGTCTGAAATATTAAAAAAATATTTTAAGAATGCTTATGAAGATATTGTAATATCTAAACTCTCAGAAGCTTTAAAAGAAATGTTATATGTTCACAAAGAAAAATTTTCTCTAGAAAAGGAAAAGTCTAATCGTTCTATTCAAATTTATTTTCTTGAATTAACTAAAAGAAATGTAAATTTATTTCGCAATATGATGGACTCTATGATTAAATTATATTTGGTTTTTCCTTTTCGTAATGGATATCAGTTAATTGAATTCTTTTTAAATCAAGAAAGTATAGAGTTTATCTATCAAACATCCTTGCCTAATATTTTAAGACTACTAAATTATTTGCGTGATAAAAACAATCAACCACCGTCTGAAAATAGCTTTGTTGAAGATAAATTCGAATGGCTTTATTCATTATATATTAATTTAATAAAAAATATCGTTTTATATAATCATCGAAAACTTTCCGAAATTGATTTTTCTAATTTAGAATTAAGTTCTCTTAATTTATCTGGTATTAGTTTATATAATAATAGCTTAAGTCAAATAGATTTTAGAAACAGCGATATCAAAAAAAGCGATCTGTTTAGTATTGGGTATTATTCCGTTCCTTGTGTGCATAGTGATGAAATAAAATTATTATGGTATACCGATTTATTTTTTGCTGTGAATTATCCATATAGAAAAGAGACGGTGTTTATTTTTGACACTATGAGTTCTATTTTGACTGATACTACAGGTAATTATCGTTTTGTATTGGAAACTAATCGTTCCAGCTACGATAATTATAATTTTTTATATATCCCGAAAGGAACAAGAGATTTATATTCTTATAATTTTCTTTTGAAATCAGAAGCAAAATTGTTTACACTGAACGATGATGTAGAAATAAAAGATATAAATATGTTAAGCTGGATGAATTGTTGTAATTATATTTTAATGGTATATAAAAATGAAAAAATATATTTTGATTTAGATGGGAATATTATTGAAAGAAGAAGTTATAAAAATGAAAAACTAGTTTCTGATTCTAAAAAAAATAATTTATATGAGCCTTATTTAGAGGATAAATGTACTTCTTTGATTAAAGAAAAAATAGAAAATGGCTTTGTTTTAAAAATACATTGGAATTCTTTAGAGTTTTCTGATAAGGAATTTATTCTAGAAAAAATAGGAAATAATAAGTTTAATATGAACCAGTTTCAATTCAATAAAACCAAGCAAAGTGTTTTAGTTGGTTGTCAAAAGGGTAAAACTGTGTGTTTAAAAGAATGGACAAGTTCCGGGCAATATATAAGAACAATTGATTTTATAGGTACGGTTGTAGATAAATGTTTTATTAGAATTACTTCTAAAGGTAATTGTTTCAATCTGTATGGATTTGATCAAAATTATTATTATATAGATGATAATGGTTTTACTTCAAAACTAAAATTACTAGATTTTCCATTTATTGGTGTTACTCAAGATGGTAAATACTTCGTATTCAAACTAGAAAATGGTTTGAAATTTTGTGAAGTGCAAGAAGGTAACTTAAATGAATATTTTACTATATCATTCAATGAAGTTTTAAGCAAATGTAGCTTAGAAGAATGTTGCAAATTTGCATCAGCATTTGTTATAGGCAATGCAGCAGTATTATCTTTTGAAAATTGTCTTGATAATGGTGATACTATCTTTTATTTTGTGCGAATAACTATTAGTGATAAAAATGTATTAGTTTTTGATAAATATGAAGTGAAGGATGGTAAAAAGCGCAGAGTTGTATTAAATGGATATACTGATAATTTAAACATCATTAGTTATAATATCTTTAATATACTAGCTGAAAATTTTTGTGAATATGATAATTTTGATTTTTTTGATATTGATAATTATAACTTTTTTGTTATGAAAAATGATTTAATTATATCATCATCAATGTTGGGAAAAACAATAATATTTGATATGGCTATTATGAAAATCAAAGAAGTATTAGATAATACAATAGTATATAAAGTATTTAATGGAATTTTAGTTATTAATAATGATATTAATGATTTTTGTGAGACACGATTGAAAAATATATTTTGTGATTTGAGAACTCATAAGATTAATTCATTTATGAATTTTAGAAATTTAAAAAATGTATGTTTTTCAAAAATTCAGTTTACAGCAAATGAAATTGAGCAACTGAAAAGTTTTGGTGCAATACTTGAATAATCTCTTTGCAGCAGGCGAAAGCCTGCTGCTTTTTATGTAAAAACCAAAAATATAAATTCTAAAAATAATAAGTGTATTATTAATATAGAAAACATTAAATAAAGGAGATGTAATTATTAACTTTAAAACATTCAGTCAGGTTGGTGAATACCACAAATCAGTCGGCAAAGAAAATGAAGATGCTATTAAGGTGGTGGTAAACGGAGATTATTTTTACTGCGTAATTTCCGATGGGGCAGGCAGTAGTGATTTTGCAAAGGAGGCGGCATGGTGTACGGTAAATACCGCAGCAGACTTTTGCTATAACAATGGCAATGCATTTTTTACTGATAGCAGAGAACAAATTTCAAGGAATATGGTTTTTGATATACAGCAGGTATTGTATGAACAAGCGAAAAAATTGAATAGCGATTTATCTCAAATGATGAGTACACTTGTTTTACTTTGCATAGATACAAAATCTATGCAGTATACAACTGTTCATATCGGTGACGGATTAATTGCAAAATACAATAATACGCAATTTAAAGTATTATCTTATCCTCATAATGGAAAAACAAATAGTTTTACTTATTTTATTTGTGATGAGAATATAACTGAAAATATTAGAATTTCAAATAAAACATTCAATATTTACGATTCTTTTATTATTTGCAGTGATGGTGCTTATGAAAAAACTGATAATGTATCAAATATACCGATGCTATATGATAAAGCAGACAAACAAATAGGTGTTAATGATGATATCACTTATTGCATTTTTAATATACAAATATTATAATTACTAATGAAAGGAAGTTAAATGCTATGCCACAAATCTCAAAAAATGATTATACTAATAGAATTATTAAGGATATTGAAACCGAGAAATCAAAATTTGAAAATAAAAGTAATGAAGAAATTTTTAATATTATTTCAAAATATTTATCAAAAGAACCTATTACTTTTTATAAGCAATTAATAAGATATATTAATGATAAAAAGTGTACTGATTATGATGAATTAAAAGAATATTTAGAAAAAGCCTGTAAAAATAATATTTTGAAAGTTAATCCAAATTTAGTTGAAAAAAAATATTCTGATATTAGATTATATGTTTCAAGTTCAAGGGGAAAACTCACTACAATAGTTAATGATATATGTAATTATGATGCAAAGGTTAACGATAGGGATATAACACGATACGGCGCAATGTTTATTTGTTTTATATTGTCTTGTTCTGTTGAAGATGTTGAAAATATTTTCTTGAAAAAGACTTTGCGTCAACGAGGCTTTAATTTAAAAAATCCTTTAGATTTTATGTGTTACTTAGCTTTTTGTCAAAAAACAAATAAGTATGGATATTGGTTGAATTTAAAAAATGAATTTGAAAAGAGAGAAATAAAAACAACAAAAAACAAAAAATATTCAGAAACAAATGTGATTAGAAATGATATCGAAAAGAAGCTTAATGATATTGATTTTGATAATATGTCTGATGTGGTGGATTTTGTTATAGATACAATGGAATTATCAAACGAGGTCATGCAAGAAGTAAATACCGGAAAAGATCTGATTGAATATTATAATAAGCATGCTAAAAATATTTATTGTTTGACAAACTCAAGCATATCAGCTAAAAATCAACTTGTTAATTTACTCATGCTTAATGATATTGAAACATTTGATGAAGAGCTAAATACTCTTAAATCATATAGAAATGAAATATCTGCAAACTATAAAAAATATAAAGATAAACTTAATTTAGCTCAAAATAAGAAATCTATTGCTACTAATAATGATATTGCAAGCTTTAATAAAGCCGTAAATGGTTTGGAAGATATTAAAAAGAAAATTGTCAAATGTAAAAATGAAAAAACAAGGTTTGTTGATGAATATAGTGAAGATAATGATTTTCTAATATTAAAATTAGAAATTATGGCTGATGATATTTATTTGGATTATATTCCTGTAGAACTTTATAATATACGTGATAAAGGTTTATTTAATGAAAAACTATTCAATAGTAAAACGATATCAGATATTGCAAATAATGATTTAGTGATTACAAGAGAACAATTAATTATGGCTGCCTTGTATTATTTTACTACATCTTCAAGATTTAAAAATAGGACATATGAAGATAATTTTATTTATGATTTTGAAGAATTGGCAAATGAATATTTGATTAAATCAGGTTATGGTCCTTTGTATCCCCCTAATCCTTTTGAAAGCATTATTTTATTAAGTTTATATACAAATTCACCATTGGAAACAATGGGTTATATATATTTTTCATGCTATGAAAAATATTCCAATAAAAAATTGAGAAAGGAGATAAAGTAATTTTATGAATTTAGATGTTGGAACTTTAATCAAATGCGATGAGCTTTCTTATGCTGTTGTTTTAGAAGATATAGGAATCGGTGCATCAAGTAGTATTTATAAAGTAGTATTTATTCAAAAAAAATTTGGTAATTATGTTGATGAAATTAGATATTTCAAAGAAGTTATGCCGAGTCAAGATTTTAAATATAATCAAAAATTTATAAATGATGTTCCTGCAGAATTATTAGATTATATTAATAGTAACAATTATACTATTAATTTAATAAAAGATGATAATGATGAATTTATTTGTGATGTGTATGTAGGATTAGAAATTCTTAATTCTAAAGTGGATTATGATGATTTATATTCTTGTTATGATTCTTCAATGAATTTTTATGATATGCTCAAAGATGATGCTTTACGGGATTATTTAGTCGATATTAGAGAAATATTTAAAGGTTCAGAGGATGATAAGGATGAAAATGAACGTTTAATTTATAAAGCGTTTTTTATTACATATGATGATGTAATCTCATCAGCCGATAATTTTATTAAAAATAGTACCATAGAATTTGAAAAAAAATTAGAATTGGTTGAAACATTGGCAAGAACAGTATATGAATTTAATGAAAAATCATATATAATAACTGATTTGAAACCGTCGAATTTCCTCTTTTGCAGTGATAAAAAGCATAAGAAATTAAAAATTTTTGATTTTGATTCTTTTGTTAAGTTAGAAAATATTAATAAAATTAGTTCGAATGATATACCATGTACCAACATTTACGCTCCTATTGAATATTATAGCGAAAGAAATAGAGGAGTGAAATCGAATATTTATTCGATTGGAGTTATATTATTTCAAGTGATTTTTGGAGAATATTTTTATTTATACCAAGAAAAAAATGATTATCAATATAAAATATATATAGGTTTATTGGATGATGCTCATGGTAAAATTAGATTTTTAGATGTATTTCCTTCAGTCTTCAAAAAGTTAGAATATGAGATTGGTTTTAAAGATGAGCTGTTAGAAGTTTTTTCAAAATCATTAAGTAAATATTCTAATGGAAGAACTTATAATTCTTCAAAAGAAATGGCTGAAGATATTGAGAACCTAATTGAGATATATAAAAATAAAGGTGTTCATCCTGAGGTGATACTAAATAAGGCAATTGAAATGGCTGAGAATATTGGATTTAACGATATTCAAGAAGAGTTGTTTACAGATATAAAGGAAATAAATGATTAAAATTGAATAACCTATAAATACCGTGTTGCATTGCAGCACGGTATTTTTAGGTCTAGAACCAAAAATAAAATGATATTTTCACTTTTTGATACTATGTAGATAAAGGAAGTGATTCCTTTAATATATTTTACGGAGTATAAAATTATGAAAAACTATTATGAAATTCAAAAAGGTATGAAAACTGTGAATTCTGAGATGTCAGATTTATTAATTGTTGAAAATGAACTTATTGTTCCTAAAGGTATTATATGTTATTCAGACGATATCACTATGGATGATATTTGTTTGATAAAAATTAATAATAAAACATTATTATAAGGAGGACCAACTATGAAGTATTCACCACAAATCCCTATGAATGTTAACGGAAAGGATTTACTTACTGAACCGCTTTCCATTGACTTTCAAAATCGTGTAATTTCCCTTACAGGGGAAATTACCGATGAGGTTGCAACCGTTATAAATGCTTCCCTTAGGCATCTTTCAAGAGTGAATGATGAGGATATAATCCTCTATATTAACTCTCCGGGCGGAAGTGTTACTGCCGGATTTGCAATTTATGACGCATTAAAATCAATAACATGCGATGTATGCACGGTTGCAACCGGCATGGCGGCAAGTATGGGGGCGTTTCTTCTTACTACCGGCGGAACAAAAGGAAAGCGTTATGCGACCCCTAATGCAGAAATTATGATACATCAACCTTTGGGCGGAATTCAAGGACAGGCGTCCGATATTCGAATCCATGCTGAGAATATTCTTAGAATTAAGGATAAGCTCAATCAAATGATTTCTAACTCAACAGGTCAGAGTATTGATGTAATAGAAAAAGACACAGACAGGGATAAGTTTATGGGTCCACATGAATCACTTAATTATGGATTGATTGATAAAATCGGAGATCCGTTTTTTGAATAAGAAGGAGGATATTTTATGAAAAATTATGATGTTGTAAAACCTATTGGATTAGGTGAAACTTGTAACTCAGTTTCTGCTAATTGCTCAAAGGCAGCAATCTTCAAGAGAAGCGGTCTTAAACCGCACCATTATATTATTCATCTTGATGCAGGACAGGGCAGAAGCACTTTGCTTGAATATATTGCAGATATGTATAAGAATAATGAAATTCTAAACTTTGGAAGTGGACTTGATGATTATCTTGAACTCTGCTTTGACGGCACATACAATAATTTCAGAAATGCAGTTGAAACTGTTTTGGATGCTGCAGTTTACAGCGACAGCTATAAGGGTGTCATCGGAATAAATGCCTCGGCACTTGCCGCACATCGTCAGGAAACACAGTGGGCAGAGTTTAATACTTTTATGAAAGAAATTTCAAAATCTGCAAACCTGATATTTTTTGTCGATTATGAGCCTTCAAAGTATGACGAATTCATAATTAATGCAGTTAAAAGCAATATATCAAATGTTGAAGAGTTATTTGAAACTCCGTATTCTTTTGACGAGTATGTTGATATTATTGTAAGGAATATTGAAGACAAGGGCATTAATATTGAAAATCAGAGTGATTTTAAATGCTTGCTTATTGATGTTGTAAGTTCTGAAAACATTGCAATTGTCAAGGATGCAATCCGTGTGGCTGATGAAATCATTCAGTTTGCTGATTTTTCAGAATTTGTGCCTACTGTATCGGCAGTTAATATTAAGTCGTTGTCAAATGGTAAAAGTATTTTGGGAGGTACAAAATAATGAGAAGTGAAACATTTACACCTATAAGAATAATCAGGAAAAACTTCAAGGTATTTGAAGATAACAGCACAACCGCAGGACATGTTGTGTATTACGAAAATGGCAAAAAATACTATGATGACAGCGAGGCTCATATTAAAGTTGTCGGTAGAACCGGTAAAGGCAAATCTCAGGTAGGCAGCCTGCCTTTTATTCGCAATGCAATTATAGCAAAAGAAAGCTTTATTGCTGTTGATCCCAAGGCGGAACTTTATACTAAAACTGCTTGTTATGCGGAGAAAAATCATAAGCTGATGTGTATTGATTTTCGTAATCTTCGCAATTCTCCGATTTGCTGGAATCCATTATACTATATTAAAGAAATGTATTATTCTAATAATCCAGATGACAAAGATAATGCTTGCGAAATGTTAAGCAATTTAGCAAATGCTATTCAAATGAATGATGAAAACGATCCTTTTTGGGGATCGGCAGGAGCTGAACTTTTCAATGGTATAGTTCATTCTCTGTTGAATATTGCAGATAATGATGAAATTAATATGAGTAGTGTATGTAGAATGTTGGAAAATTTCAATGAACGAATTGGTGCATCAACATATGATAAAAAGCTTTATTCATATTTACCTGAAAATTCTATAGAAAGAAGAGATTTAACTGCTTTTTGCAATGCACCGAATGAGACTCGCAACAGTATATATACTGTGTGTTCTAATTCACTTAAAATATTTTCAGAAAGTCAGGGATTAATGCAAATGCTTTCTCAGGATTCATTACATATCAATGAACTTGATTTAGATGAAAAGCCGTTAGCAATTTATATTATTATTCCTGATGAAGTTAATACATATGATGCGCTTGCCGGTTTGCTTGTTAGTCAGCTCACAAAGCATTTTATCAGACTTGCACAAGAAAAATATTCAGGAACATTACCAAATAGATTAAATATTGTTTTGGAAGAATTGGGGAGTATTGGTGGAGCAATTGAAAATCTTCCCAACCTTATGACAACAGGACGCAGTCGTAATATAAGGGTTATGCTTGTTTTACAGAGTAGCACATCTCAGCTGGAGGAGATATATGGTACAAATAGTGCTACAACGATAAATGATAATATAGGTATTACTATAGCATTTTCAACTAACGATTGGTCAACTGTCAAAGAACTGGAAGCACGTTGTGGAGAAAGATTAGTCGAACGCAAAGGAATGTTATTCAAAGAACCACTAATTACTGCAACTCAGCTTGCTGCTATGCCGACCTGTACAGCACTTGTTATGGTTGATGAACGATATAAATTTGTATGTCATTTCCCATTTTATGATGAAATGTATGACAATTCAGATTGGAAACCACCTAAAAAAGTTCAAAATTCTAATGATGATATTGAAATAAAGACCTTCGACTTGAAAGGACATGTTGATTCTATTATTTCCAGAAAGAGAAATGAGTTATTTGGTGGAAGTGCCAATCCATTTGAAAAATCGAGTGTTTCTCACATATCAAATGAAACTATTGATTCACTTGATGACATCAATGTTGATGATTTAATGAAGAAAATTGATAAAAGACTGGCAGAACTTGAAGAGGATTCAGAAGAAGACAAGGATTAATTAGAATAAGGCACTGCAAGATTATGTTTTGCAGAGCTTATAGAGAGGAGATATATCTATGAACACAAACAAAGAAACAAAAGATATTAAAATCCCTATCAAAGCATTGGTTGAAATATCGATAAAAAAGAATCAATGTAATTACGAAACTGACGAATTTAACCTTTTACGAAAATATTTTATTGCCTGCTTAAATCTTGGGTTTATATCACATCCTAAAGATTTGGCAGAAATGATTAATAAGTTTACTTCAAAAATTAAGAGTATTAATCTGGATTACAATTTGTTGAATAAGCTTGATCACTATAAGATTGTAGATTCAACTCTTTATATAAACGGTGAATTAAAATTACATGCAAGTGATGTTTACGAAAAGAATTTCTACAAGGCAGTTTCAGAGGTGATTTGGGAGAGCAACGAAGAACATATAGGTTTTAGCAATGCTCTTTCAAATAGTGCAGCAGAGAAAGTTTATCACATGGATACTACTGGCTTACGAATCATTATGCCAAAAACAGTAACTGAACAAATAGATAAAGAAGAAATTCAAATAAGAGCAGGTTATGAAAATTATAATTTGCCTATATCCTTGCTGAAGCAATTGTTTATTTCACGAGGGATTAACGAAAATATTGTTATTAAAGATATGTTCTATAAAGGATATACCGATGTTTATAAAGATGTAATCGTTGGTGGCGGAAATGAATTCTTTATGGAAATACTTGATAAGCTTTGTCTTATGTATATCAGCAGAAGTGCTGCTAATCAAACTCACCCAAAAGAAAAAGTATTGTTGGATAAATATCAATTGATGTGCAACGACAATTTTGTTGAATCGTCTCAAAATTGGTTCGCTTTTCTTGCACTATGCACCACTGATGAGTTAAGACAGAAATGTATGAAAAAGTTTGAGTTAGAATAATAGTTTACACCCAAATACCAAAATAAGTATTTGGGTGTATTTATGTTGATAATAAAGGGCGTTTATTGTAAAATAATATCAAGGATGTGAAAAGATGAGAAAAATAGATTACACTAAAAATCCTTTGATAAAATACATCGAAGAAGATAATAAGTATCAAGGGAACTATTTCGTATATGGCGAAGGCGGTATGGGAAAGAGTACCTCTATGCTTATGCTATTTAATTTCTTTTTGGATAAAGCCAAAAGTGGTGAAAATATAGTTCCGATATATATTGATAGTAAAGGTTTGGATTTTACATATGAAAAGCCTGTTTTTGAGTATATTATAAGGGAATACTGTGGCTTAAATAAGGATATTATTAATCATACTGAAACGCTGAATGACTTATTAAAAAACAGTGATAAAAAGTATTACATAATAATTGACGCTATTAATGAGGCAGAGAGTAATAAGTATCAAGTTATTCGTGATATTGCCTCATTAAAAGAGATTTTTGATAAGAATTATTCCGGAAGAATCATTGTTTCTTCAAGAACCGATGAAAACAGTATTCAGTTTAATGAATTTAAAAGAATCAAAATGCTTGATTTTACAGATAAGCAGATAATAACTTTTCTTACTAAATATGATTTTAAAAACAATGGAAAAACTATTGCCAAAATAGATATAGAGAGAATAAATCTAAATTTGCTGAAAATATTAAGAGTTCCTATGTTTCTTAAGATTTTCAAAGATGTTTATAAAGATGAAGATGTATTCCCGAACCTTTATAAAAAGAATATTATCCGTGAATCTTATTTGCTCAGCAAATTTGTTGATAAAATTATTGAAGATAAAATTGATATTCATAAAGCAGAGATTTCGCCTGAATATCTTCAATGCTTTTTTGCTCTTAAAAGGTTTTTACCTGCTCTTGCATTTGAGCTTGCTAAAAATGATGAGTTTTCAATTAGTAATGAAAACTTGCATAATCTGTTAATTGAAAAATTTAATGCAGACTACTTTTGTCAGTTTGAGAGTTTGGAAGAGGATTATTATGAAAATGTAGGTTCATTAAAAAATATATTGAAAAAATGTATTGATGATTTTTCTTTTATAATTTGCAAAGGTGAAAAAAAGAATATTGAGTATAGCTTTGCTCATCAAATTTGGAGAGATTATTTTGCAGCTGTTTATTTGGAAAATTCGATTGATTATGATGTTGCAAGTGGATTCGAACATCATATAAGCGATAATATTCAACAGTATGTTGGTGAGATAATCAAAGAATATGAATTTGAAAATAAAACAGATGTTTCATCAAAAATGTCTCCTATAGAAGCATTTATGCAAAGAAATAGCAATGCGTTATCTCCATTAGCTGTTCATTTGTGTATAGAAATTATGAAAAAATCAAGAAACGGAAAAATAACAGCCAGATATGATAATCTTGATTTGAAATATATTAATTTTTATGATTATGATTTGCAAGGTTCAAGCTTTAATCATACAAAACTATATAAGCATAATTTTATTCCTCAAGGGCATACAGATATAGTTCAATCAGTGTCTTTTTCGCCAGATGGTAAGAGAATTGTAAGTGGAAGTAGAGATAAAACAATCAAAATCTGGGATACGAAAACAGGTAAGCAGATAGGAAAAACGCTTAAAGGACATATAGCACCAGTTAAATCTGTATGTTATTCACCAGACGGAAAAAGAATCGTAAGTGGCGGTAGCGGTTTTTATAAAGCAATTTTAATTTGGGATGCAGAAACAGGAAGACAAATAGGAGTTCCTTTTGCAGGATATACAGAATGGGTTAATTCAGTATGTTATTCACCGGATGGAAAAAGAATAGCAAGTGGTAGTGATGATAAAACAATTAGAATCTGGGATGCGGAAACAGGTGAGCAGATAGGAGAGCCTCTTTTAGGACATTTAGAGCATGTTGAGTCAGTATGTTATTCATCTGATGGAAAAAGAATAGCAAGTTGTAGTGATGATAAAACAATCAGAATCTGGAATGCAGAAACAGGTGAGCAGATAAGAGAGCCTCTTGTAGGACATACAGAATGGGTTATTTCCATATGCTATTCACCGAATGGAAAAAGAATAGTAAGTGGTAGTCTTGATAAAACAATTCGAATTTGGGATGCAGAAACGGGAAAACAGATAGGTAAACCGTTTGAAGGACATGAAAGTTCAGTTACTTCAGTATGCTATTCACCCGATGGAAAAAGAATTGTGAGTGGTAGCAGGGATAAAACAATTCGAATTTGGGATGCAGAAACGGGTAAGCAGATAGGAGAACTGCTTAAAGGACCCGCAGACACTGTGATAGACGATGTTTATTCGGTGTGTTATTCACCTGATGGAAAAAGAATAGTAGGAGCTAAAGGTCATACTATTCGAATTATTGATGGAAGAACAGGAAATTTGATTGGAGATTCTATTGAGGGAAATGATTCTAACGCTAGTTCAATATCGTGTTCGCCTGATGGTAAAAAAATAGCTATAGGGTGTAATGATAATAAAATCCGAATTCGGGATACAACTACAGGATTAGAAATTATGGAACCGCTAGAAGGGCATAGTTCTTTAGTTGGTTCAGTGTCATTTTCGCCAGACGGTAAAAAAATAGTGAGCTGTGGGTTCCTTGAAAGAGTGATTGTTTGGGATATAGAAACAGGAAAACAGATAGAATCTCTTACAGAAGATTTTAGTTCTGTTGTATCAGCGTTCTATTCACCGAACGGAGAAAGAATATTAGCTGTCAATTTTGATGGTACAATTCAAATTTGGGATACAGAAACAGGAAAATTGATAGAAAATCAACTTACAAAAGATGCAAATGATATTAGGGGAATTTCCTATTCACCTGATGGAAATAGAATAGTAAGTGGTCATGGAGATAAGACAATCCGAATCTGGGATGCAGAAACAGGGATACAGTTAGGAAAACCACTTAGGGGACACACAGATAGAGTTGATTCGGTGTGTTTTTCGCCTGACGGAAAAAGAATAGTTAGTGGAAGCACTGATGAAACAATTCGAATTTGGGATGCTGAAAGAGGGGTACAGTTAGGAAAAACGCTTAGGGGACATACAGATGGAGTTGATTCGGTATTTTATTCATCAGATGGGCAAAAGATATTTAGTGCTAGTTATGACGGAACAGTTAGAATATGGAATGCTAAAAAAGGAAAACAAATAGGAAAATTTGAAGATATGCGGTCAGAAATAAAAATCTCTGGCATGGGAAATCCGTATTTTTTATGTAAAAATAAAATAATATGTTTAAACGCTAATGACACAATGCATATATGGGATTTAGAAACATATTTATATACTGTTTTAAAAGGCATGATTAAATCCAATATTCAAAACTGCAATTTTGAAAATGCTGTATTTAATAGTGAGGGTATTAATGGTTTTTGTAATACTCTCTATTGCAATGGCGCAGATGTTCCTGAAGAATATATTCCTAAGCCTATACCATTTGAATGGAATAATGAAGAAGATAAAGAGTCGGAATAATCCGGCTCTTTATTTTTATAAAACCATAAAAATTATTGTCTTATTTCTTTATGTTATATTATTTATGTAAGCAAAATTAATATTACAAAAGAGGGTAATAAAAATGGATAAAACTGATTTTGAAAAACAGCTTAATATAAATAGAAAAAGTATATTTGTAGCATCGTTGTTATTTGATCTGGTATTTATTATATTTTCAATGACAACACATAAATATCATATCAAACCCATCGTAATAACGATTGGTATTATAGTGTTTACTTTTATTTCTATATATATTTTCAGTTTATTTACTGTTGTACGAAGCAAAATTAAATATTTTTTGCTGTTTTTTGTTTCCGTTTTTCCTGTTGCAGCTATGCTATTAATTATATTATTAAAATTTAAATTTTGGATTGGACTCATCGAAATTTTTAATATTGCTTTAATAATCATTTTATATCTTTATTATTCAAAAATTAAAGGGAAATGGAAAAAGATAAAAAGTTCCTTGTTTTTAAAAAAATTATGCAGATCCGTTATTGTTTCTTTCTGTATTATCTCACTTGTTTTTGGAATAGCTTGGGCTCTTACGATGGAAAATGAAAATAATGATGAAACCTCATTTCAATATGAAATTGATGTATATCCGAATGTTGAAGCAACTAATCAAGCGAAAACTAAGGAGAATTCTTTCTCAAAATATTATCTTAAGGAGCTTTTGCCTATAGTTGATGGATCGTGGGAGAAAATAGAAGATCAAGACAAGCTTGATATTGCACAAATTGTTATTAATATTTATACTACATATTATGGTATGAGTAACAGCATTTCAGTAGTTGTGTCTGATATTAAAGATGAAGATGGAGTTATTACATATGGAAGATATATTGATGGGTTAAAAACAATTGTAATCAATAAGAAATGCATTATAAATAATGTGGATAGCAAATCTTTGTTAATAATGCTTTTTCATGAATTTTACCACGCCTATCAGTGTGAACAGGTTGAACTTTTATCTTTGCTTCCTGAAGAAAAGCAGAATTTAGATATGTTGTCTGAAGCAAGAAGTTTTAGAGATGGTCTCGATAACTATATTGATGGAAGTACAGAAAACTTTGATTCATATGAGGGTCAGTATGTAGAAACCACAGCAAGATCTTTTGGATATACGGAATCAGATTTATTCATTGATATTTTATCTGATCATCTTAATAATAACGACAGAGTTTAAGCGAAATATTGAATGTTTTTATATACTTCATTATAATAATACATTGTATTTAGCAGAAAAGGAGAAAAGTTTAACTATGAACATGTTTGTTGGTATGATTGAATCAAAAATGAGTAATAACAGAATTTATCTTCGTAAGCCTTGGAGAGAAGAATTCAATGAAAAGTGTTATTGTAGAATTGCAAGTTATGAGTCGCAAAGCAATGGAAAGATTAATGTAATTTTAGCATTTAGAACAAAAGTTGATATGGAAGAGTTTGATTCTTTGGGAACTGATTATACAGGCTTTTGTGAGTATTTACCTGATACATTTGAAGCTGAAATCTCTTGTGATTATATAACAATTCCCAAAAAGTATAGAGAGTTGTGTCGATTAGAAAATGGGAAAATATTTTTACAATTGGGATTTGGAGAATATATTTGCTTTGCTATTGATAAGAAGAAAGTAAATGAGGAAGAAATGAATAATCTTCTTACTTTGTTAATGAAGAGTTAATAGCCTTATTGTTATAAATACCATTAAACTTTACCCATAATTCATATGGAATCGGATTAGTATTATTCTCATAACGACTAATAGCTTGTCTATCGATATCAAGTAATTCGGCTAATTGTTTTTGCGTTAAATGATTATCTTTTCTAAATTTTAATATCTGCTCACCTTGGTTGTTTAATAAGAACAATTGATAGGGTGAGCAGATTTTTTGTGCGTCTAAATCTAAAAATTCACACAATTTACTAAGCTTGTCCGTATTATGTAAATCGTACTTATTCTGCTCAATTCTCATCAGAGTATGAACACTGATGCCAACAATATTTGCAACCTGCTTTATTGTCATATGTTTTTCAATTCTTTGTTTTTTGACTGCACCACCGAAAGTGGAATTATCAATTTCATTAAACGCATTGAATGAATAATGCTTATAATTATTTACCTTTAGTTTAATGCAAAACAGGGGAGAGTATTCAACTTTACCATTCTTAATCCTATGCAGGATATATGTGTTAGGTAATGCTTGATACACACTCCAATTATCTACTTCAGGTAAAATGCACTCTTTTTGCAACTTCAAACCACAAATTATTGCTGTTATGTTAGTATAGCTTTTTCTATACAACGGCTGGCATATGTAGCCAGGCGGACGTTTTTATCTGCTTTGAATGAGTCAATTGCCTTAATCAATCCTATTGTTCCTATGCTTATTAAGTCGTCGGTATCGTTTGTTTTTGAATAATATTTTTTTACTATGTGGCTTACAAGTCTGAGATTTTTTTCAATAAGTACGGCTCTTGCGTTTTTATCTCCTTCTTCCATTCTTCTCAGCATTTCCGCCTCCTCCTTTGGACTCAGCGGCTTTGGAAAGCTGGAAGTGTTTTGAATGTGCAATATGAAATAAATTAAATGTGCCGATATGGCAGAAAGTATTGCAGTAAACATTTTCATCACCCAAGAAATAGTATTCTTTTTATTAATTTTATATGCCTTGCAATTTTAATATTTTTCAAGAACAAAAGTTCGAGATTTTTTGCTAAATCTATTGAAAAATATATTTATTTATCATATAATATAATGAATGCAGAAATTTATTAAAACAGAGTCAGGAGCTATTATGGACAAGTTCAAGTTGGTGTCAAAATTCAAACCCACAGGTGACCAGCCTGAAGCTATTGATGCTTTGGTTAAGGGTGTGCTGCGTGGCGATAAGGAACAGACTCTTATGGGTGTTACAGGTTCAGGTAAAACCTTTACCATGGCTAACATCATTGAAAGAGTTAATCGTCCAACGCTCGTTCTTGCACATAATAAAACTCTTGCTGCACAGCTTTGCAGTGAGTTTCGAGAGTTTTTTCCTGATAATGCTGTTGAGTATTTCGTGTCCTATTATGACTATTATCAGCCGGAAGCATATGTTCCTACAACCGATACTTATATTGAAAAAGACAGCTCAATTAATGATGAGATAGATAAGCTGCGCCATTCTGCAACAGCATCATTGTTTGAGCGGCGTGATGTAATTATTGTTGCATCCGTATCCTGTATTTACTCAATCGGTGACCCGATAGATTATCAGAGCATGGTCATTTCGCTCAGAACAGGTAAGGAAATCGGCAGAGATGCGCTGATTGAAAGGCTTGTTTCAATTCAGTATGAAAGAAATGATATTAATTTTGTAAGAAATAAGTTCAGGGTTCGTGGTGATACTCTTGAAATTTTTCCTGCAGGCTCTTCGGGTAATGCGATCAGGGTTGAATTTTTCGGGGATGATATTGACCGAATTTGTGAAATAAATCCTTTAACAGGTAAGGTTGAGGGTGTTTTATCACACGTTTGCATATATCCGGCATCACACTATGTTGTCGGTCAGGAAAAAATGAATATTGCAATTGAAAAAATTTACAATGAAATGGTTGAACGTGTTGCGTATTTTGAAGAAAACGGCAAGCTGCTTGAGGCACAGCGTATAAAAGAGCGCACAATGAATGATATTGAGATGTTAAGAGAAACAGGCTTCTGTAAAGGTATTGAGAATTATTCCGCAGTTATGAGCGGAAGAAAACCCGGTGCAGCACCATTTACTCTTATTGATTATATGCCGGATGATTTTCTGCTGTTCTGTGACGAGAGCCACGTTATGCTGCCGCAGGTCAGAGGTATGTATGCAGGTGATAAAGCAAGAAAGGAAAGCCTTGTTGAATATGGCTTCAGACTGCCGTCGGCACTTGATAACCGACCAATGCAGTTTGATGAGTTTTATAAAAAAATTAATCAGGTCATATTTACATCGGCAACACCGAATGCCTTTGAAAAGGAGCACAGCACGCAGATTGTTGAGCAGGTGATAAGACCTACAGGTCTTCTTGATCCGATCATTCATGTTAAGCCTACTGAGGATCAGATGGATGATCTGCTCAGTGAAATTAATATGAGGGCAGAGCGGAAGGAGCGTGTGCTCGTTACAACTCTTACAAAGGCAATGGCTGAGGATTTGACAAAATACCTTGAAGGCTTTGACGTTAAAGTGCGTTATATGCACCACGATATAGATACGATTGAAAGAATGGAAATTATACGTGATTTAAGACTCGGCGAATTTGATGTGCTTGTAGGTATAAATCTTCTGCGAGAGGGTCTTGATATACCTGAGGTTTCTCTTGTAGCCATTCTTGATGCTGATAAAGAAGGCTTTCTGCGCAGTGAAACTTCACTTGTCCAAACAATAGGGCGTGCCGCAAGAAACGAAAACGGTGAGGTTATTATGTATGCTGACAGTGTTACACCGTCAATGGAGCGTGCTATAACCGAAACAGTAAGACGACGTGATATTCAGCAAAAATATAATGAAGCCCATGGCATAACACCTAAAACCATTAAAAAGGATGTTCGTCAGGTTATTGAAATTACCTCAAAAGAAAAATTATCCGGTAAGAAGAAGCACTTGACGAAGAAAGAAAAACAATTAATGATTCAGCAGCTAACTCGTGAAATGAAGGAGGCTGCACGTATGCTTGAATTTGAGCATGCTGCATATCTTCGTGACCAGATTGCTGAATTGGAAAAATAGATTAAAGATAATTTGGAATACTAAAAATGACAAGGTTATTTAATGATAAAAAGTTTTGGAAAACTGCGGTAAGGCTTACTGTGCCTGTTGCACTGCAGAATTTGCTGACAAGCTCTTTTACGCTGGCGGATACTCTGCTTGTCAGCTCACTTGGAACTGTTGCGCTTTCCGCTGTCGGTATGATAGGGCAGTGGGCATGGCTGATGAATATGATTTTAGTCGGCTTCTGCTCGGCAACATCCGTATTCATTTCTCAGTATTGGGGCATTCAGGATTTAAAGAAAATACGGCATATCGGTGGTATATCCATAGCGTTTTCGCTTGGTGTATCGGTTTTGTTTACCGTTGTCAGCATTGCGATACCGCAGTATGTAATAAGAATATTCAACTCTGACCCTGAGGTTGTTGCTGTTGGTGCAGAATATTTAAAGGTTGTTGCCTTTTCGTATATTCCCATTGCTTTAACCAATATTCTTGCTGCTGTTCTGAGAGCAGTTGAAGAGGTTAAGCTGCCTATGTATGCATCTGCATTTACTACTGTTTTAAATATATTTCTTGACTACGCTATGATTTTCGGTAAATTCGGATTTTCGCAAATGGGCGTTAAGGGTGCAGCTTTGGCTACGGTAATATCTGCATGGCTCGGTGTGGTTCTGATTGTCGTTATATCACTGCTTCAGAAAAATCTTATTGCCACAAAGTCTATTGATTTTTTCAAATTCAACAGAAGTGAGATTCGTGAATATTTAAAAAAGGCAATACCGATTGTTATTAACGAAAGTATGTGGGGACTTGGTACATTCACCTATAATATTATTTACGGCAATATGGGCTATGAATACTTTTCAGCCCTTACAATTGTAAGAAGCTTTGAAAATATCTGCTTTGTCCTCTTTATCGGTATATGCAGTGCATCCTCGGTTATGATAGGCAAGTCAATAGGTATGGGTGAAATTAAAAAGGGTATTGAGGATTCAAAGCGTTTTTCAATAATTGTTCCTGTTATAGCAGCCTTTGTGTCTGTTTTGATTATTGTATTCAGGCATCAGCTTGTAAGTATATTCAATATGGGCAGCAATATCAGTCAGCTTGCGATAGATACGGCAGGAATGCTTATGCTCATTTATGCAATTGCCTTTCCTTTCAGAGTGTTCCCGTATCTTCAGATTGTATCAATCTTCCGTTCCGGAGGCGATACCTTCACAGGTGCTAAGTTTGAGCTAATATGCCTGTGGCTGATGTCAGTTCCTGCAACACTTATTGCAGTTTATGTATTTAAAGTACCGTTTTTGGCGGCGTATGCAATTATGTATATTTTTGAAGATATTCCCAAGGTAATATGCTGTTTAAAATTTTATTTTTCAAAAAAATGGATAAAGCCTGTAACGGAAGAGGGAAGAAAGGCTCTCGAAAAATTACAGCAGGCAGAGGTTAAGGATGAATAAGAATATAGTTGTTAAGGGTGCGAGAGAGCACAATCTGAAAAATATTGATATTACGATTCCGAGGGACAAGCTGATTGTATTTACAGGCTTGTCAGGCTCAGGCAAATCAAGTCTTGCTTTTGATACAATTTATGCTGAAGGTCAAAGACGTTATGTTGAATCACTTTCGTCATATGCAAGACAGTTTCTCGGTCAAATGGAAAAGCCGGATGTTGATTATATTGACGGGCTTTCTCCTGCAATTTCAATTGACCAAAAAACCACGTCACGCAATCCGCGTTCGACCGTCGGCACTGTTACGGAAATTTATGATTATTTAAGACTTCTTTATGCCAGAATAGGTGTTCCGCACTGTACCAAGTGCGGAAGAGAAATAACACAGCAGACTGTTGATCAGATTGTTGATGCTGTTATGAAACTGCCTGAAAAGACCAAAATACAGATAATGGCACCTATCGTTCGAGGCAGAAAGGGAGAGTATGTCAAGGAGCTTGACAATATCCGAAAGAGCGGATATGTTCGTGTTCGTGTTGACGGCTCTGTATATGATCTTAGTGAAGACATAAAAATGGATAAAAATAAAAAACACAATATCGAGGTTATTGTTGACAGGCTTGTTATTAATGATACAGTCAAGACACGTCTTGCTGATTCGATTGAAACTGCAACCCGTCTTGCCGACGGTGTTGTGCTTGTTGATATTGTGGGTGAAAGGGAGGAACTGTTTTCTCTTAATTATGCCTGCCCGGAGCACGGTGCTGTTATAGAGGAAATGAGTCCCAGAATGTTTTCGTTCAATAATCCTTTTGGTGCCTGCAAAAAGTGCAGCGGTCTTGGTGCATATAAGGAAATAGATATTGATTTAATTATTCCCAATAAAAAGCTTTCAATAAATCAGGGTGCAATCAAAGCGTCAGGATGGAATGTTAATGACGGCTCAATTGCAAAAATGTATTATGAGGGACTTTCCAAGGAATATGGTTTTTCACTTGATGTGCCTGTTGAAATGATTAGTAAGGAAGGACTTGATGCCATCCTTTACGGAACTGACGGCAAAAAAATTTCAATGAAACGTGTCACATCTTATGGTACAGGCAGCTACAAGACTGATTTTGAGGGTATCGTATCGAATCTTAACAGAAGATATAATGAAACCACAAGTGAATGGTCAAGAAATGATATTGAAACGGTTATGACAACCTGTGTGTGTCCTGACTGCAAAGGTTCAAGACTTTTGCCTGAGGTGCTGAGTGTTACTGTCGGTGGTCTGAATATTTATGAATTCTGTTCAATGCCGATTGGTGAAGAGCTTGAATTCATTACAAATTTAGAGCTTACCGAAAGGGAACAGCTTATCGGAAATCTTGTAGTGAATGAAATTAAGGAAAGACTTCAGTTTTTAAATTCTGTTGGTCTTGAATATCTTTCACTGGCACGTGAGGCTGCAACGCTTTCCGGCGGTGAGGCACAGCGTATCAGACTTGCGACACAGATAGGCTCATCTCTTATGGGTGTATTATATATTCTTGATGAACCGTCAATCGGACTTCATCAAAGGGATAATGATAAGCTGCTCGGTACCCTGAAGCATCTTCGTGACTTAGGCAACACCTTGATTGTTGTTGAGCATGATGAGGATACGATGCGAAGTGCTGATTATATTGTTGATATTGGACCGGGTGCAGGTGTTCACGGCGGTGAGCTTATAGCAGCAGGCAGTGTTGATGATATTATTAACTGTGAAAATTCAATAACAGGGCAGTATTTGAGCGGCAAGAGGCAGATTCCCGTTCCGTCAAAAAGGCGTGAGGGAAACGGCAAAAAGCTGACTGTTTATGGTGCCTGTGCAAATAATCTCAAAAAGCTTGATGTTGAAATACCTCTTGGTAAATTTGTTGCTGTAACAGGTGTGTCAGGCTCCGGTAAATCAAGCCTTGTTAATGAAATACTCAATACACATTTAGCAAATATACTGAACGGTGCAAAAACAAAGGCAAGGAACTTTGAAAAAATAACAGGTGCAGATAATCTTGATAAAGTTATTAATATTGACCAATCACCAATCGGCAGAACACCCCGTTCCAACCCGGCAACATATACCGGTGTGTTCAATGATATCCGTGAGCTTTATGCCCAGACACCTGATGCAAAGCAGCGTGGTTATAAGGCAAATCGTTTTTCTTTTAATGTAAAAGGAGGACGCTGTGAGGCTTGTCAGGGTGACGGTATTGTTAAAATAGAGATGCATTTCCTTGCGGATGTTTATGTTGCCTGTGATGTCTGTGGCGGAAAACGCTATAACCGTGAAACCCTTGAGGTGAAATTTAAGGGCAAAACAATATTTGATGTGCTTGAAATGACTGTTGATGAGGGCTGTGAATTTTTTGCCCAGCAGCCTAAAATATATAATAAGCTCAAAACCTTGTCTGATGTTGGTTTGGGCTATATCAAAATAGGTCAGAGTGCAACAACACTTTCGGGCGGTGAGGCACAGCGTGTCAAGCTTGCGACAGAGCTTTCTAAGCGGAGTACCGGCAAAACAATTTATATTCTCGATGAGCCTACAACAGGACTTCATACAGCTGATGTTCACAGACTTGTCAATGTTCTGAATATGCTGGTGGATACAGGTAATACCGTGCTTGTAATCGAACACAATCTTGACATAATTAAATCTGCAGATTACATTATTGACCTGGGTCCTGAGGGCGGCAAAAACGGCGGAAAAATTGTTACTGCAGGTACACCTGAGCAGGTGGCAAAATGTAAAAAATCATACACCGGTCAATATTTGAAAAAATATTTAAAATAGTATAATAAATTACATTCTGTAATGCGACAAGTATTGACAATATATACGTACAAGTATATAATATTCATATTGGTTCAGCATAGTGGAGGATATATGAGAAGTATATATAGAATTGTAAAAAAAATACGTAGTCATCAAAAAATAGAACGGAGAAAAATGGCTAACTCCGTGTATTACAAGGCACGTTTTATCTATACTCAGTATTGGGATTCTTTAGATATAGTTGATAACGAAATCGTGTTTCAATCCTATGACGGCAAGAGCATTTCAGGTAACTTGTACTATATGCTGCGTGAAGTTTGCAGTGATCCTTATTATGCAAATTTTAAGAAATACATAGTTACCAAATGGCGTAATTATGCTAAAATGGTGGAATATGTAGAAAAATTCAATGATGAAAACATTATTGTTTTAAAAGTACATTCTGATGAATATTGTCAGGTAATGGCAAGAGCTAAATACCTGCTTACCAATTCTACTTTTGCTCCGTATATTATGAAAAAAGACGGTCAGGTTATGCTGAATACCTGGCACGGTACTCCATTGAAGCATATGGGCAGGCAAATAATTGATGCTCCGAATGAGCTTGGCAATTCACAGCGTAATTTCCTTATGTCTGATTACCTTCTCTATCCCAATGAATTTACTTTTGAGCGTATGCGTGTTGACTATATGATTGAAAAGTATTATACCGGTCAATATGTTATCGGAGGTTATCCCCGAAATACAGCCTTTTTTGATAAGGAGCTTGCTGAAAAAATTAAGGACGAACTGGATATTAGTGATAAAAAAATCGTTGTTTATATGCCGACATGGCGTGGTATATTGGTGAATAGAAATAACGCCTTTCAGAATGCTTATACAGTCTTTACGCTTTATGAGCTTGATAAGATGTTGGATGATGACACGGTGCTTTTTGTCAAATTCCATCTTTACAACAGTGCCAGTTTGAATTTCAGCGAATTCAGTCATATCAGGGAATTTCCCACTGAATATGAAACCTATGAATTTCTTAACACTGCTGACTGTCTTATAACTGACTATTCAAGTGTTTTGTTTGACTATGCAAACACAGGCAGAAAAATTATTCTTTACGGCTATGACAAGGAGAAATATCTTGCCGAAAGAGGTATGTATCTTGATTATGACAGTCTGCCGTTCACCTTTGTTGAAACTGTGGATGAGCTTTACAGTGAAATCAGCAGTATTGACAGCTATAAGGATTACAGTGATTTCAGCAAAGAATTCAATAAGTATGATACTGCAGACTCTGCAAGGGAGCTTTGCGACCTGTTATTTAAGAGCAAGGTAAGCGACGGTTTAAAAGTTATAGACGGCAAAACTTATCATAACAACAAGCCCAATGTACTTGTTTTCGGCGGTGCTCTTATGCAAAACGGAATTACAACAGCATTAAGAGGCTTTATTAAAAATCTTGATAAGGAAAAATATAATATTATTTTAACTTTCTTTAAGAGCGCTGTGGAAAAGAACAAACAAGTAATCAATGATTTTACCGATATTGATTATATGCCCATTCAAGGCGAAATGAACAGTACCTTTAAAGAAAACGAACTTAATTTTATTTATAATGAAACCGGTATAAACAGTGTTGGTATAAAACACGCAATTGAAACTATTTATAAAAGAGAGAAAAAAAGAGTTTTCCGCTATGTTGATTTTGACTATGTGATTCATTTTTCCGGTTATGAAAGAGTAATTTTAAATTTTTTCGGTCATATGGATAATGCTAAAAGAATTGTTTTTGTTCATAATGATATGGCGAGAGAATCAAAGACCAGAAATAATATCAGCGGTAATTATCGTGTTTCAATAAAAAAATTCGATAAAATTGCCTGCGTGCGAAAAAGCTCTGAAAATGAAATTTGCAAATTTGTCAGGGGTATTGACAAGAGTAAAGTTCTTACAGTGCATAATTTTATTGACGGCGAAAGAATTGACAGCTTGTCACAGCTGCCGGTTCAATATGATGACGACACTGTTTCAAATATTGAGCTTGATGAGCTTAATGAAATTCTGAACGGCGATGGTGAAAAGTTTATTGCCATTGGCAGATTTTCAATTGAAAAGGGCTTTGACAGATTAATTCCGGCATTCAATGATTACCGTATAACATCCGGTAAAAATTCGCATTTAATTATTATCGGCGGTCACGGCGTTGAATATGATAATATTCTTAATATGATTCAGGATAATGATTACCAAAATATTATTGTAATCAAATCTCTGCGTAATCCTTTCCCGATTTTGAAAAAGTGTGATTTGTATGTGCTGTCATCAAGGTATGAGGGCTTGCCGATGACCATTATGGAATCATTGGCACTTGGAGTTCCTGTTATCAGTACCGATATACCCGGACCGTCTGAATTTTTAAAGCAGGGTTATGGCAATGTTGTTGAGGATTCACAGCAGGGTATCTATGACGGGCTTGTTGCCTTTAGCAAAGGTCAACTCAATTCTTTGAAAAAATTTGATATTAATGAGTTTAATGCAAGTGCAAAGAAAGAGCTTGATTCTCTTTTTGAATAATTGAAATATTTATAATAAAAACAGCAGAAATCTTCTGCTGTTTTTATTATTTTAGTTGCTTTATATGTATAAATTGGCAAGTTTTATAAAAAATACTATAAGCTTGCTTGTTTTTTTGGTAAAAATTTGTTATTATAATTAAGATAATAAAATGATAGGAGAGGATGTAATGGGCGGTTCAATTCGCACATATACAAAAAAGGAATTAGGCGGTTACCTTGTTGGTATGTTTGGTCAAAATCTGATTTACAACATTGTTGCCACAGGTTTATATTTCTATTTCCAGAATGTTATTTGCCTTCCTGCAATGGCTCTTGGTTGGATAATGACCATTTCAAGAATATGGGATGCAATTAATGACCCGATGATGGGTACAATTGTTGACAAAACAAGAACCAAGTGGGGTAAGTGCAGACCATATCTGATTATTTTTCCGGCTATTATAGGTGTTGTAACGATTTTAACATTTATCAATGGAAATTATGCTACAGCATCAACCGATGCACAGCGTGCATTAATTGTTGCTTGGGCAGGCATTTCCTACATTGCTTGGGGAATGGTGTTTACGGTTTGTGATATTCCGCTTTGGGGAATTACCTCACTTATGACAGAGGATGAGGGCGACAGAGGTAAAATCCTTGGTCTTGCACGTATAGTTGCTGGTATCGGCGGTATTGGTGTTCTTGTTGTGCAGATTGCACAGGTTGCAGGCAATATCTTTATGGATAAGGGTATGGAAACAGCCAAAGCAACACAAATGGGCTTTATTGTAACTGTTGTTATTATGACGGTTATAGCTTCTGTTTTATTTGAATTTGCAGGCATTTCCACAAGAGAAAAGGTTGAATCATCCGAAAAGCGTTATGGTTTTAAAGATAATTTCAAAATTATGTTCGGTAATAAGCCCTTCAGACAAATTCTTATTTCAGGTATTTTAAGAAGCCCTATTCAGCTTCTTATGATTGTTGCAATGACTCTTGTAACATATTACTATGCTAACGGCAATATTATGAATATTCTCAAATATAATGAGGATGGCTCACTTGCCGGTATTGATTTTAAAATTTTAATCGGTCTTGGCAGTGTTGCAGCAGGTCTTTTCATCGGTCAGTTTGTTGCTATGGGAATTACGCCTTCACTCATTAAAAAAATTGAAAAGAAAAGGCTTTACAATTTCTATTCCATCGCAGGTGCAGTACCTTTTGTTCTGATTTTTGTATGCTACAAATTATCAGGTGGTGACTTAACATCTGCTTTCTGGTCAATCATTATTGGTGTTTGTATGCTGTTTGCAAGTGCTTCTTTTGGTGGTATCAATGTTCTTCAGTCAGTAATGATTGCAGATTGTGTCGATTATGAGGAATATACAAATGGCGTTCGCACGGATGGTGTTTTCTTCTCAGGTCAGTCGTTCATTACAAAGCTTTCAGCAGGTATTGCAACAATTGTTTCTTCAATTGTTTATTCAATCGTTGGTTACAGCGGAACGAATATTGCAAAGCTTAACGAAGCAATTTATGAGCACGGCGAAAGCTTTATCACCTATGATGGCGGCACAGGTGCAGGCAAATATGCTGCAGCAATGTTTTTCCTTATTTCAATTCCGCCTGCAATCGGTATGGTACTTTCAGCACTGCCGACACTCAAATATGCTCTTCCGGATAAGGAGCATACAAGAATTCTCGGCGAATTAGTAAAGAAGAGGGCTGAAAAAGAAAATAACGGCTAATTAAAAACTCCTCCTGTTATCAGGAGGAGTTCATTTTTTATGATATTTAATCTTGATTCAATCGGGCTACGATTTCGGCTGCATCCGCATATGTTTTTTCAGTATCGCAATTGATGAACGCACCATTTTCATAAAGGATTTTTCCGTTGACCATTGTCAGCTTTACATTTTCCTTTGAACCGCTGTAGACAAGATTTTTAGTGATATTGAGAATGGGCTGCATATTCGGTCTTTTTAAATCAATCACAATCAAATCAGCTTTCTTACCGTTCTCAATGCAGTCACAGTCATTAAGACCCATACACCTTGCAGAGCCGACTGTTGCCATTTCAAGCACCTTGTTTGCATCCATTGCAGCAGCGTTTTTGTTTTTTATTTTCTGCAGTACACAGGTCATATACATCTCTCGGAACATATCAAGAGCATTGTTGGAGCTTGGACCGTCTGTACCCAGAGCAAGGTTTATTCCCATATCTGACATATGCTCGACAGGTGCAACTCCCGATGCAAGCTTGCTGTTTGAGCCGGTGTTTATAACAGCCCAAACACCACGCTTTTTGTAAATATTCAAATCGTTATCATCAACCCATACACTATGGAACGCACCGCCGCCGAAATTGAACAAGCCGAGCTTGTCAAAAAGCTCTGTTGGTGTTTTGCTGTAGGTGTTAATGCATGCCTGTGTTTCTTCCATAGTTTCGCTGGAGTGCATAAATACAGGTGCTTCGTATTTTTTAGCAAGCTTTGAAATCTTCTTCATTAATGATTTATCGGTTGTGTATTCAGCATGAAAGCCAAGCTGATATGATATGAGCTCATGATAGTTATTGTACTTATTGTAGTATTCCTCCAACAGTTCAACACTTTCCTTGAAATTGTTTACTGCACCGCACAAAACAGTTCTCATTCCCATCTCAATGCTTGCCTTGGCAATTGCTTCGGGGAAGTAGTACATATCAAAGCAGGCAGATATACCGCTGCTGAGATATTCAAGAAATGCAATCTTTGACAGCTTGTAAATGTCATCGGCAGTCAGCTTATCCTCTAACGGGAAGATTTTATCATAAAGCCATTCCTGCAGCGGCATATCATCACTGTAGCTTCGAGCAAAGGTCATTGCAGAGTGGGTGTGTGCGTTTTTGAAGCTTGGCATCAGCAGATTACCCTGTAAATCAATTTCACGTTCAAACTCTGTGTTATCGTCGGCTCTTTCTTTGCCGATATAAACTATTTTATTGCCGTCAGTCCAAACCTCTTCATCAGTGATTTCAAAGCTGCCGTTTAATTTTAACACACGTCCGTTAAAAAATCTTATCATCCCAGTAACTCCTTTAAGCTTTTTTCATATGGTGCTCTTGCGATACCCTTGTCTGTGATTATTGCAGTGATGAGCGAGTTGTCTGTTACATCAAATGCGGGATTATAGCATTTGGTTTCTTTTAATGCAGTAGGGGAGGAAAAGTGTTTTTCTTTTATTTCCGCATCATCCCTCAGTTCAATTTCTATGTCATCACCTGTTTTGCAGTTAAAATCAACTGTTGAATACGGACCGAGAACATAAAACGGAATATTGTAATGCTTTGCAAGGATTGCAGCACCGCTCGTGCCGATTTTGTTTGCTGTGTCACCATTTGCAGCTACTCGGTCACAGCCCACAAGAACAGCGTTGATTTTACCTTCTTTCATTACAAGACTTGCCATATTGTCGCATATCAGTGTAACGTCAATGCCTGCCTTTTCCAGCTCATAGCTGGTTAGTCTTGCACCCTGCAAAAGCGGTCTTGTTTCATCCGTAAAAACCTTGAAATTGTATCCTTTTTCTTTGCCTAAAATAAGGGGACCCAGACCGGTTCCATATTTGCTTGTGGCAAGCTCTCCTGCATTGCAGTGGGTGAGTATTCCGTCACCGTCATTCAAAAGTGACAGACCATATTCGCTTATTCGTCTGCACATTTCAATGTCCTCGTTGTGTATAGCAATTGCTTCATCAATAAGACTTTTGCCGTCTTCATATGCTTTTACAATACGTGTGGTTGCCCAGCTCAGATTAACGGCTGTGGGACGTGAGGAGTCGAGATACTCTTTAAGCTTATAAATATCATGATCGGCTGAAAAGAGTGCCATTGCATAGCCTGCAAATATGCCGATTGCAGGAGCACCGCGTACCATTAAGCTTTTGATTGCATAATATGCAGCCTCTTTATTTTCTATCTCTACCCACTTTTCTTCATTTGGCAGCAGTGTCTGGTCAAGTATGTATAGCTTATTGTTTTTAAACTCAAGATTATTCATTAAATTTTCCTATCGATTTCTTAATAATATTTTTAAATATGGGTGCAGTTCTGTCAGCGGTTTCACTGACCTCCTCGCTTGTTATTGGTTTTTCGCTTATTCCGCAGGCAAGATTGGTAATAACGCTTATTCCGCATACTTCCATACCGCAGTGCTTTGCCGCCTGTGCTTCAATAGCCGTACTCATTCCAACTGCGTCAGCACCGATAAGTCCTGCCATTTTTATTTCTGCAGGCGTTTCAAAATTAGGTCCTCTGAACTGAAGATACGTACCTTCCTTGATATCAATTTTTTCATTCATTGCAGTCTGCTTTATTATATCATTAAGCTTTTTTGAGTAAACCTCGCTCATATCGGGAAAGCGAAGACCAAGACTGTTATCATTTTTACCTATAAGCGGTGATGGTACAAAGCTTGATATATGGTCACGGATAATCATTAAATCACCAACACAGAAGCTTCGGTTAATTCCGCCTGCAGCATTAGTAAGAAAGAGTGTTTTTGCCCCCAAAAGTTTTAAAAGACGGATTGGTTTAACAACATCAGCAGGCGAATATCCCTCATAAAGATGAACACGCCCCTGCATAACGGCAACCTTTTTATTCTCCATATTTCCGAAAATAAAACAGCCTTTATGTGTTGGTGCCGTTGAAACAGGAAAATCAGGCAGTTCACTATAATTAATTACAGTGTTTATTTCTGTTTCGTCCGCAAGCTCACCCAATCCGCTGCCTAAAACCAAAGCAATGTCAGGAATGAAATCTGTTTTGTTTTTTATATATTCAAGTTGCTTTTCAAGCATTTCAATTCACCTCATTCATATTATAATGTTTTTTAATATATAAATCAACAAATTAGTATTGCAAAGTTAATTGATTTTTGTTATTATTAGTTAGTGATAAAATCTTTTTGGAGGAAAGCTATGAAAAAGATTATTTCAATTTGTTTGTGTCTTGTTTTAGTCTGCTCTGTTTTTATTGGCTGTGCTAAGCAGGAAACCTATCAGAGCGATATTGTTCTGATTACAAATGGCGGTACGATTAAGGATGATGGCTATAATCAGAGTGCATGGGAGGGTATTTCTGCCTACGCTGATGATAATGGTATGAGCTGCCGCTACTATCAGCCTGCACTTGCAGACGGAAAGCTTACTACGGAAATTGTTAATAAATATGTTGACCTTGCAGCAAAAAACGGTGCAAAATTTGTTGTTCTTCCCGGTAATGAATTTGCTGTAATTACATATGAAATTGCAAGTACATATCCTGATGTTAATTTTATTCTTGTTGATGCTATACCTCATTCGGCTGATACCAATACAGACAGCTTTATGAAAAATGTTATGAGCATCAGCTTTGATTCTTCACAAGGCGGTTTCCTTGCCGGATATCTTGCTGTTATCAACGGCAATACCGAGCTTGGTTATCTTGGTGAATATAAAAGCAGAAATTCTGCAAGCTATGGTGCAGGCTTTGTTCAGGGCGCTGCATATGCTGCAGATTCTTTGGGTATTCCTGTAACGGTTGATTGGGCTGATTACGATTCACCGTTTGTTGATTATAATTATAATTTCTCTGTGAAGGCTTGTTATCAGAAGATTGAAGATGTTGAGGAAAAAACATTTACTGTTAAAGTTGTTGACGGTATCGGCTCAGGTACATATACAGAGGGCAGCAATGTAACTATCACTGCCAATACTGCTCCTGAGGGAAAGACCTTTGACCATTGGGAGGTTAAGAGTGATACTGATGGTGTTAAAGATAAGAAGGTTAATATTTCCTCTAAAACAAAATCATCAATGAACCTGCTTGTTGAAAAGTGTGACTGTACAATTACTGCAATTTATAAGGACATTGAAAATGATTATAAAACAGTAACCGTTATGGATGCAGAAAATAAAAATGCAATTGCAGAGTATTCTGTTGAGCTTGAAAACGGTATTTCGGTAAAGGCTCCTGCAGCACCTGAAAATCTTGTGTTTGATCATTGGGAAACAACTGCAGATTTAGGTGAAACAGATCTTACATCTAAAGAAATCCGGGTTGATGTTAAGGACAGTGATATTGTTCTTACACCTATTTATAAGGCTCCCGATTCGCCAAGCTTTAACGTAACCGTTCAGACAGGCGAAGGCGGTGATGGCGAGTCAACAGGCTCAGGCTCATATGTTGCCGGTGACGTTGTTGAGATTGCTGCGGCAATTCCTCAGGAAGGCTATATGTTCTCACATTGGGAAAATGTCGATTCCTATGGTGACGGTACAGGAATTTCAATGGCGAATGAGTATTACTGGAATACTACATTTGAAATGGTCGACCGTTATGCGGCAGTTTGTGAAACAATGTTTAATAAGGGTATTAATACTATCTTTGACGGCGGCTGTTCAATTGCTTCGGCTTACACTGCAAAATGGAACTTTGATTTCGAGGAAAATGTAATCAGTGCCGGTGCAAAAAATAAGGATGCTTATTCAACTATCATTAATAATTATGGTGAGGCAGTAAAGGATGCACTTGCTGATTATAAAGGCGGTACTGTTGTTGCTGCAAACTGTTCAACAGACGGACTTTATGCAACCTATGTTTCACCTGAGGAAAATGACGATATTCAGGCTAAGTATGATGCGGTTTATAAAGCTCTTGCAGATGGACAAATTCAGCTTGTTCCTGTACAGAATGGTGCAGGCTATGATTTCTGCAAGCTCTTTAATGAGCAAAAGGCTTCAAAGTGCCTTACTCTTAACGGATGGTTTATTGAGGCGCAGAGTGCAGAGTAATATTTGTTTTAAAATTTATATAAAATGATATAAATTAAACACCATAGGGTTGATACCTTATGGTGTTTTACTGTATTATGAATTATTAATTTGTTTTATCGAGCATTCTTCCCATGAGTACACCCATAACACTTGCCATCATAAGACCGCGTGTCCAGCCTGAGCTGTCACCAAGACAGTGAAGTCCTCTTATATTTGTGTTCAGCTTCTCGTCCATCTTCACTTTGTTGCTGTAAAATTTAAGCTCCGGGCTGTAAAGCAGTGTTTCAGTTGAAGCAAATCCGGGCACAACAACATCAAGCATTTTTATAAATTCAATAATGTTTGTCATTGCTCTGTATGGCATTGCAGCAGTGATGTCACCTGCAACGGCATCCTTGAGCGTTGGCTTGACATTGCTTTTGGACAGCTCATACTGCCATGTTCTTTTTCCGTCAAGGATATCGCCGAAGCGCTGTACCATGATTTTGCCTGCACCAAGCATATTTGTAAGTTCGCCGACCTTTTGTGCATATTCAATAGGCTGGTTAAACGGTTCGGTGAAATTGTGGCTGACAAGTATTGCAAGGTTTGTGTTTTCACTTTTTTTATCCTTATAGCTGTGACCATTCACAACAGCAAGATCATTGTCATAATTTTCCTGAGCAACAAAACCACCCGGGTTCTGGCAGAAGGTGCGCACCTTGTTCTTCCACGGTCTTGGATAACCGATAAGCTTTGATTCGTATAGTGCTTCGTTGACCTTTTCCATAACCTCGTTGCGGCACTCAACTCTTACACCTATGTCAACAGTGCCCGGCTTATGTGCAATATCGTGTTCCTCGCAAAGCTTTTCAAGCCAGTCGGCACCTCGTCTGCCTGTGGCAATAACGATTTCCTCTGCACTGATGATTTTGTCACAGCCGTTATGTTCAATTATTACACCCTGGCATACAGAATTTTCTATAATAATATTTTTACATTCTGTCTGAAACAGCATATCGACACCGTTGTCAGCAAGGTGTTTCTGTATTTTATAATACAGCTCCTGTGCTTTTTCCGTGCCAAGGTGACGAATAGGGCAGTCGACAAGCTTTAAGCCTGCTTTAATTGCATTTTTTCTGATTTCTTTAATAGCGTCACCTGTGCCGATACCCTCAATTTTAGTGTCAGCACCGAATTCAAGATAAATTTTATCTGTGTAATCAATAAGCTCCTGTGCAAAATCCTCGCCTATAAGTGTAGGCAAATCTCCGCCGACCTCATAGCTGAGGCTGAGCTTGCCGTCGGAGAATGCACCCGCACCTGAAAATCCTGTGGTAATGGCACAGCTTGGTTTGCAGTTGACACAATGACCGGCTTCACTTTTGGGACAATGTCTTTTTTCAACAGGCTTGCCTTTTTCAATAAGCAGTATTTTCTTTTTTGAATTTCTTTTAATTAATTCAAGTGCTGTAAAAATACCTGCCGGACCTGATCCGACAATGATTAAATCATAATCCATTTTCATTCTCCTAAAATATATTTGCTGAAAAAAAGGCAGACTGTAACAGCCTGCCTTTTTTATCAACTATTACAATCAATACTATCATATATTTTAGGTCTTGTCAAATCAATTAGTATTTGCATATGTTGCTATATTCTGTTATACTATACTTAAATATATAATGGAGCGAAGTATGGAAAATTTTGATTCATTAAGGGAAATACTCAATAAAACAGGTAAATATACCGGCTTGACTATGGGAACGTCAATGCTCCCTCTTATTCATCAGCAGAGGGATAATATTATTGTTATAAAAAACGAGGGCAGGCTTAAGAAATATGACGTTCCTGTTTACGTTCTGCCAAGCGGTAAATATGTAATGCATCGTATTCTCAAGGTTTGTGATAATCATTATGTTATTGCAGGTGATAATCTCTTAAAAAAAGAATATGTAACAGATGATATGATTTGCGGAGTTCTTGTTGGATTTTATAAGGACGGAAAGCGTTATATTGATTGCCAAAAATCAGTGCCGTATAAAATATATTCTAAAATATGGGCAGATTTGTTTCCGATAAGACCGGCACTGCTTTTCATTCCAAGGTGTATAGGCTGGGCAAAGCGTCATATTTTTAAACGAGGGGACAAATAGTTTTAATGGATAATAAAAGAAAAATAAAAAAATCCGATATAAACATTATCAGATGGATTTTTAATGTTTGCAGGGCGCAGATTCCTGCAGTGATTTTTATTATAATTTTCAATGTTGTTCAGGGTGTTACATCGGTATTGTTTGCTAATTTTTCAAAAAATGTAATTGACGGTGCAACTGTTCACGGTGAAATGAAATATGTTGTCAAATATGCGTTAATGCTTTTGGGTGTGGTTTGTCTTCAGCTTACTATAAATATTGTGCGTAATTCGATAGCTGAGCGGTGTAAGGCAAGGCTTGATGTTATTTTCAGAAGCTATATTCTTGACAAAATTATGAAAAAGGATTATGCGTCGGTTACAAAATACCATACAGGTGAGCTTCAAAACAGAATTTTCAACGATGTTAATGTTGTAACAGACGGCTTTACCAAAATTCTGCCAAATTCTGTTTACTTTTTTACAAGGTTAGCAAGTTCGTTGATTTACTTGATTATTATTGATAAAATATTCGCCCTTGTTTTTGTTGCGGGCGGAATGATTGTTTTTGCAACTGCTCAGATTTTCAGAAAGCAGCTTAAAGCACTCCACAAAAAAGTTCAGGAAACTGATGGTGAAACACGTTCTTTTGTTCAGGAGCTTGTTATCAATCTACTGGCTGTCAAAGCTTTTTCCGTTGAGGATAAGATGCGTGAAAATGCTGATGAGCTGCAGGAAAAGAATTATAAGGCAAGAATAAAAAGGCGTAATTTCAGCATTGTTACAAATGCGGGATTGGGTGCTGTTTTTAATGTCGGCTCAGTATTTGCAATATTTTTCGGTGCTTACAAAATACTTATGGGTGCAATGACCTACGGAACTGTTACGGCTATGATTCAGCTTGTTAACCAGGTGCAGGTGCCCTTTGCTTCGCTGTCAGGTGTAATGCCGCAGTATTTTTCTATGATTGCATCTGCGGAGCGTATTATGGAGCTTGACAATCTGCCTGATGAGGTTGACTATAACAGCCGTGATTTCGACAGAAATAAGATATACAGCAGTTTAAAATCTATTTGTTTTGAAAATATCAGCTTTAAGTATGACAGGGATATTATTCTTAATCATACTTCTCTGGTGATTCATAAAGGTGATTTTGTTGCGATAATGGGTATATCGGGTATCGGTAAGAGTACACTGCTCAAGCTGCTTCTCGGTGTGTTCAATGTTCAGGATGGTAATATATATATCAACTGTACTGATGACAGAATTCCTGTTGACAAGCACACAAGAGCGCTGTTTACATATGTGCCGCAGGGCAATATGCTTATTTCAGGAACAATCAGAGATAATCTTACATTTGTCAATGATGATGTTACTGATTCGGAAATTGAAGAGGCAGTAAGAATAAGCTGTGCAAAGCAGTTTATTGATGAGCTTCCTATGGGTATTGAAACTGTTATAGGTGAAAAGGGACTCGGACTTTCTGAGGGTCAGGTGCAGCGTCTTGCCATTGCAAGAAGTATACTTTCAAAAGCACCTATATTGCTGCTTGATGAGGCAACCTCAGCACTTGATGAAGAAACAGAAAAACAGTTTTTAACGAATTTGAGAGAAATGAGCAATGTAACATGTATTATTGTGTCGCATAAAAAAGCGGCACTTGAGATATGCAATAAGCATATTCAAATAAATAACGGAAAGATTGTTGAGGGATAATTATGTTGTTAACAAAATGGAGCAGAAGCTTTGACAGAGAACATCCGCTGCCGGAGTATCCAAGACCTCAGTTTGTACGTGACAGCTACCTGAGTCTTAACGGCACTTGGAAGTATGTTATCAAGAATAACAGCGGCAGACCTATGCGATATCTGGCAGATATTACAGTTCCTTTTTCACCTGAAACGGAGATTTCGGGTGTATGCAGAGCGTTAAAGCCGACCGAGTATCTTTTTTATTTAAAAAAATTCATCCTGCCTGATGGCTTTAATAAGGGCAGAGTGTTTGTTAATTTCGGTGCTGTTGACCAGCTTGCCACTGTTTTTCTCAATGGTAAAGAAGTGGGTGAGCATAAGGGCGGCTATACTCCTTTTAAATTCGAGCTTACAGATTATCTGATTGAGGGCGAAAATAAATTGGAGGTAAAGGTACAGGATTTTACTGATACACGCTCCTATTCAAGAGGAAAGCAGAAAACCAAGAGAGGCGGTATCTGGTATACTGCGCAGAGTGGTATATGGCAGTCTGTATGGCTGGAGTCAACACCTGTTGAGCATCTGGAATCGGTTAAGATTACTCCGGATTATGACAATGAGCAGGTCAGCTTTGAATACTTCGGCACGGATGATGTTGAGGTTTTGATTTATGACGGTGATACCTTAATTGCCGATACTACGGATAAAACAGTTAAAATTCCTGATTTCAAATCATGGTCGCCTGAAAGTCCGTTCCTTTATAATGTAGTGTTCAAGGCTTGCGGAGAAAGTATCAAATCATATTTCGGTATGCGTAAATTCTCTGTTGGTGTTGATGAAAACGGAATTAAAAGACTGTTCCTTAATAATAAGCCGTATTTCCATAACGGCTTGCTTGACCAGGGATACTATTCTGACGGATATCTTACTCCGCCGACCAATCAGGCTATGGAAAACGATGTGCTTTTTGCCAAAAATGCAGGCTTTAATATGCTCAGAAAGCATATTAAAATTGAACCTCTTTTGTGGTACCATTATTGTGATGTCAATGGCATTCTTGTTTGGCAGGATATGGTTAACGGCGGCGGAGAATATGGCCTTGAGGTTTCTGTTATTCCGTTTGTGAATATTAAGCTTGATGATACGAATTACAGAAATTTCCACCGTGTTGAAAAAGAGGGTCGGGACCTCTATTATCAGGAGCTGAATGAAACAATTAATCATTTATATAATTGTCCTTGCATTGCAATGTGGGTGCCTTTTAATGAGGGCTGGGGACAGTTTGACAGTGCCAAGGCTTATGAAATGGTTAAGAAGCTTGACCCTACACGTGTTGTTGACACCACATCAGGCTGGCATGATATGGGTGCAAGTGACGTTATTTCCAAGCATATCTATTTTACGCCCATTAAGGTTAAGGCTGGGGACAGACCGTATGTTCTTTCGGAATTCGGCGGCTTCAGTATGAAAATACCGAATCATACCTTTAATGACAAGATGTTTGGCTATAAGATTTATAAATCCAAGGTATCGCTTACAAATGCTTATGAAAAGCTTTATAATAATGTAATCATTCCACAGATAAAAAAGGGTCTTTCGGCAACGGTTTATACACAGGTAACCGATGTTGAGGATGAGCTTAACGGTCTTATGACTTATGACAGAGAGATTGTTAAGATTGACATTGAAAAGCTTAAAAAGATTAATGAAAGGGTTAAATTATAATGAAAGCAATTATTAAAACAAATAAGGGTGATATGAGCTTTGAGCTCTATCCGCAGTACGCACCGAAGGCAGTTGAAAATTTTTCAACTCACGCAAAAAACGGATATTATAACGGGCTGATTTTTCACAGAGTTATTAAGGACTTTATGATTCAGGGCGGTGATCCGACCGGTACAGGCTGCGGCGGTGAATCAATTTGGGGCAAAAGCTTTGAGGATGAATTCTCTCTTGAAGCACGCAATTACTATGGTGCACTTTCAATGGCGAACAGCGGTCCTAATACAAACGGCTCACAGTTCTTTGTTGTGCAGGCTAAATCAGTTCCTGATTCACTCCTTTCACAGATGGAGGGATTGAAGGATAACGGCTATCCGCAGGAGGTTATTGATAAGTATAAAGAGGTCGGCGGAACACCGTGGCTTGATTTTCATCATACTGTATTCGGTATGATTACCGACGGCTGTGATGTTCTTGAGGATATTGCTGCTACAAAAACCGGTATGGCAGATAAGCCCGTTTATGATGTTGTTATTGAAACAATTGAAATAGAAGATTAATTGTGACAAATTAAACCCCCGTTACTGAGTATAATCAGTAGTGGGGGTTTGTTTTGACTATATATGTTGATGTTCTGTTTGTTCTTAACTTTTTTATTACATATCTTTTGCTGCTTCTCACAAAATCTCTTGTTAAGTTTACATCAAAAGCAGGCAGACTGCTTTTTGGGGCTTTAATCGGAGGTGTTTATTCACTTGTTATACTTGCACCGAATCTGAATTTTTTTGTTTCGCTTATCGGTAAGCTTTTGGTGTCAATGCTGATAGTAGCAGCTTCTTTTAACATAAAAAGGCTGACAGTATTTTTAAAAACGCTTGCCTGCTTTTATTTTTCAAATATGCTTTTTCTCGGAATAATTCTTGCTCTTTGGTTTTGGATAAAGCCAAAGGGGATTGTTGTTAATAACGGCATACCTTATTTTTCAATCCCGGCAGGTACTCTTCTTTTGCTTGCTTTGGCAGCTTATGTAATTTCTATATGTATAATAAAAATTTATAATTACACAATTTCAAAAAAAGAAATTTATTCATTGACAATTGTAACCGGTGAGCAAAGTATACATTTGTTTGCTTTTCTGGACAGCGGTAATAAGCTTAAAGAACCGTTTTCCGATTATCCTGTAATTATTGTGGACAAAAGCAAAATTGATTTTGAGCCGCAGCGTATTATACCATATAACACAGTGGGAGGTGAGGGGATGCTTCAGGCATTTAAACCTGATAAGGTTATCATTTCAAACGGTAAAAAATCCTTTGAATGTGACAGTGTTTATATTGCCGCAGGAAGTGTAGAGTCAAAGGAATTTTCAGCTATACTTAATCCGCAGTTATTAAATATTTGAGGTGATATTTGTGTTAAAAAAAATTAAAAAATTACTTTTAAGATTGTTTAAAAAGCAGAAATGCTATTACATAAACGGACCTGAAACGCTGCCGCCTCCGCTGTCAAAGGAAGCAGAGCAGAAAATTATGCAGGAGTTATCACAGGGAAATAACTCAAACAGGGATTTGCTTATTACGCATAATCTGAGACTTGTTGTATATATTGCAAAAAAATTTGAATCTAAAACAACCTCAACCGAGGATCTTGTATCTATCGGAACAATCGGTCTTATGAAAGCAGTTAAAACCTTTAATCCCGAAAAAAATATCAAGCTTGCAACCTATGCTTCACGCTGCATTGAAAATGAAATTCTTATGCATCTTAGAAAGGTTAATAATATGAAAGCGGAAATGAGCTTTGATGAGCCTCTTTCCGTTGACTGGGACGGCAATGAGCTTACACTGCGTGATGTTTTGGGAACAGAGCCGGATGATGTTTTTGAGCCGATTGAGTATACAGACGAAAAGCGTCTACTGCTAAAAACAGTAAACGCTCTGCCTGAAAAAGAAAGAAATTTGATGATTATGCGCTTTGGGTTAAATGGTACTGAAAGTCATACCCAGAAGCAGCTTGCTGACCGTCTTGGCATATCTCAGTCATATATCAGCCGTCTTGAAAAAAAGATACTTGATAAGATTAAAACCGAAATGATGAAGCAGGCGGTTTGAACCAATTAATCTCTTTCTGCGGTCCTGCCGTTAAACAGCAGACTGATGCACCAGATTGCAGCAAGTCCTACGATGCAGTAAATAATTCTTGCAAATACAGAATCCTGACCGCCGCAGATCCATGCGACTAAATCGAATTTGAACAATCCGATAAGTCCCCAGTTGATACCGCCTATGATATTTAAAATTAAGGCTATGTTATTGACTATTTTCATTTTAATCACTCCAAAAATTAAAGTCACAGATAGTATAGACTGTCTGTGACTTTTTATTCACGGATTTTGTTTTTGTAATTTATTTCTAACAAATTTAAATAAAAAACAGGCTAATATTCCGCCTGTAACATTCAGAATGACGTCGTCAATGTCAATGCATCTGTAATTGTAACCGATTAAAATTCCGATTATATACTGTATGGTTTCTATACCGACGGAAAATAAAACTATGCACAGTAACCGTCTGTTGAAATCTTTTATATAATAAGTAAAAAATAATCCTAAAGGCATCAGCATAACAAAATTTCCCAAAACCGATACAAGACCATACGGTGTACCGTCTCTTACCGATTCCGAAATGCTTTCAATAATGCTTTTAAACGGAATATAGTTATTCAATGTATCTACTCCGATTTTCCCGATTTCTATCGGGAAAAAGCAAATTGCTATGATGACGGATATGTATAATCCGAATGCCAGATTGAATAATAATTTATTCACCTTGACCTTTTTTGCAATCATTATTATGGCATAAAGCACCAATGCTGCAAATTCTAATTTTAAAATTCCTTCTCTTAATATTGTTATCATATTGTTGTGTTATCACCCCTTTCTATAATTGATTTAATAAAGCTTTATTATAAGAAAATATTCCCTCAAAAGTATAGTGTCATTTTTTTGAAAAACAGGAACACTATTTTGTAAAAAAATGCAGATTTCTCTGCCATCTTTTCTAAGCATATTGTTAAAATGTTAAATATCCTGTTGTTGAATCAATTTTTTGAGTTGAAAGCAATGACTTTTTTGCATAATGAGTAGCTGTTACTCTATACTGATAACCGTAATTAACAGGAATACTCTTTGAAAGTCTATAATAATCACTGCTTGAATATAAATCATTCAATGTTTTATAATTAGACCAAGATGCACTTGTAGAAGCCCTTCTTTGTATAACAACTTTTGTAAATCCGCATTTAATTACTTCATCACTGCCTTGTGTATATCCGCTAATCTGCAAATTATTACCACTTTTGGCAATGCCTAATCTATAATCCGTTATAAGCCCTGAACTGTAAGGCTGAACCGAAATAGCATATACATGTTCTAATGATTCAAATTCTGTTTGTGTAAACTCGGCATCATATTTTGTATTATCTTCTGCAAAAGCAGTAAACGGAACGAGACAAGTTATTACAATTATTGCAGATAAGATTATTGATAAATGTTTTTTCATAGAAATATCTCCTTTTACTTTATTGCTTTTGTAAATTTAATTGCGGCTTCAATATCACTTTTTAAATGAATATTATATTCTGTTAAATTGTCCTTATATTGGATGATGCAACTGTCTTTTTGTTCAAATATCAGAATATCCATTCCGTTAACTTGGATTATTTGACCTGATACAACATCCATAACGGATTGCTCGCCAACCCAATCAAGGTTTTCAGCAAGCTGTGTTATTGATAAATTACAATTACATCCATTATATTCAAAACGAATATACGCATTTTTTGAAACAGTTTCGTCATCTGTTCTGTTTTCTATTTCGGCTATTTTACAATTTTCTTTTATCATCTCCTCAGGAAAAGTTACAGGTGAAATGCCATAGTCAGCGAGTTTTTTTGCCAAATCAGTATCCAACAAAGCATATCCATCTGCTATTGTATCGGCATTTTCCAAATTATAGTCAATTTCAGCATTTCCGTTAATCAGTTCAGCAATCTTTTGCGGTATATTAAAGTTGAACACTTGAGCAGATACCACAAATGTTGAAACAATAATAACAACAAATACGGCAGCAATAAGCAATACCTTAATTGGTTTTTTTGATTTTGTTTTGATGACTAATGCCGTGTTATTCATTTCATTGTTTCTTTTTATTTCTAATAAATCATAGCAGATATCAATATAATCCATATCTACTTGTTCATTTTCTTTATTTAATTCTTGTGTTATAAGTTCTAAAATTTCTTCTTCAGTTAATTTAGGCAATTTTGAATTAATCATTTCAAGTAATTCATTTTTACTAAATTTATTATTCACTTTAAGTCCTCCTATTTATATAGTGTCAAAAAAATTAAAAACAGGAACAAAAAGTTTAACTTTTTTCACAATCTTTAATCATTTTTAAAATTTTATTTTTCAGTTTAGCGTGTCTTTTACCTACAGTTGATGAATCTAATCCTAGTGATTTGCTTATTTCAACAAAGGATTGTTGCTTCCAATATCGAGCAATATATAAATTTTGTTCGTCTTTATCTAACGATGAAACAATTTTTAGGGCTCTTTTTTCTATGGTTTCATCTGTAATCATATTATCAACATAATCAGGGGTATAGTAAAGGTTATTTTCTATTGCAGAATCTTTATCTTCATTATTAAAAAAATCATATTCATTGCGTTTTAACTTATCGCGGACAATCTTGTTATTATAATTCATTGTTACTTGATATAACCAAGCTCTATAATTGCTTATTTCAATTCCACGCAATAAATTTTCGTATAAAGCAATATATGTATCTTGAACACAATCGCAAGCATCTTCATAACTTAACTGAAAATGCAATTGACAGTGTTGTATTAATTTTTCACGATAAATTTCAGAATCTTCCATTATTTCGTTAATAGTATTTTTATCAATAGCACTGGAATAATCTTTTAATTTTGTTTTGCTCAAAATATTCTCCTTAAAATTATGAATAAATTGGTTAAATACTCAATATCTTTATAACTTTTAACAATATATTTGTCAATAGAAAACGCAAAAGAAAGCAAAAAATGTCAAAACATTATATAAACAAAAGCGACGGAAATTTCCGTCGCTTTGAAGATAAAATCATTTTAAATTTTTGAAATGATTATTTCACATTTACCGTTAATGGTATATTCACCATAGTTAGCAGGGACAAAAAAGCTGTCGCCCTTTTTGAATTCTTTTTTATTAATATATCCGCTGCCGTCAACAACTAAAATATGATTAAAGCTTTTTTCATCCGTGCAAAGTGTTACACTTTGTTTTACATCATAATGATTGACTGTGAACAAATCGCATTCTGTCAATAGAGTTTCAACATAATTGCCGTTATCAACAGGTTCACCCATAGGTTTGATATCATACTTTGGAGGCTCGGTAACTGAAACATCAACAGCCTTTTTGATGTGCAGCTCTCTCGGCTTGCCGTCAGCACCGACTCTGCCGTAATCATAAACTCTGTAGGTCGTGTTTGAATTCTGCTGAATTTCCGCAACAAGTATACCCTTGCATATTGCGTGAACTGTGCCTGCTTCAATGAACAGCAAATCGCCCTTTTTAACCTTAACACTGTTGAGTACATCTGTAAGTGTATTGTTTTCAATAGCCTCAGCAAATTCTTCACTGCTGATTTTTTCCTTAAAGCCGTAAATGAGCTGAGCATCCTCGACGGCATCAAGTACATACCATATTTCTGTTTTGCCGAATTCACCCTCAACTCTCTGAGCGTATTCATTGTTTGGGTGTACCTGAATGGATAAATTATCCTTAGCGTCAATCAGCTTTATTAAAATAGGAAAATAGGGGAACGCCTCAGCTCTTGTTCCGACAACCTTAATGCTGCCTGCCTTATTGATAACATCATCAAGGCTCTTTCCGTCAAATTCTCCGCCTACAATTGTGTTCTTTCCGTCCTTATGGCAGGAAAGCATCCAGCCCTCGGCAACCTTGTCAAAATCGCAGTCAAAGCCGAAATCGGTTTTCAGTCTTGTTCCGCCCCAGAGATAATCTTTAAATACAGGATTTAACTTTAAAATATCCATAATATGTTCCTTTATTAATTTATTTTTTTATATAATAGCAAATTTTATCTATACTTTCAATTGAAAATAGTGTAAAATATATCTATTAATTTTGGAGTTTTTTTGTTATGAATATTGTAGATGTTCAAAATTTAACATTATCCTTTGGTGAAAATACACTTTTCTCCAATGTTTCTTTTGATATAAAGGATAAGGAAAAGGTTGGCTTTGTCGGTGTTAACGGCGCAGGTAAAACCTCTCTTTTTAAAATATTGACAGGTGAATATATTCCTGACAGCGGTAACTGCTTTATGTCAAAAAGTATCCGTCTTGGTTATATGGAACAGCATACCTGTTCTGATGATAGAACAATCTGGAATGAGCTTGTGAGTGTTTTCGATGACCTTATTGAAATGGAAAATGAGCTTGAGTTACTTGCACAGGAGCTGACGCTCAATCATTCTCAGCAGCTTATTGACAGGCAGGATTATTTAACGGATGCATTTAACAGACAGGGTGGCTTGACCTATAAATCAATGACGCGTTCTGCATTAATCGGTCTTGGCTTCAGTGAGGATGATTTTAATAAATCAACCAAAACACTTTCAGGCGGTCAGCGTTCAAAACTGATTTTAGCAAAGCTGCTTTTGTCAAAGGCAGATTTTCTTTTGCTTGATGAGCCTACCAATCATCTTGATATTTCTTCAATTCAGTGGCTTGAGGAATTCTTGAAAAATTTTAACGGTGCCTGTCTTATTATATCCCATGACAGATATTTTCTTGACAAAATCACTGATAAAACAATCGAGCTTGAAAATAAAAAAATCCGTTCATATAAGGGCAATTATTCCACCTTTCTTGTAAAAAAAGAGGCAGAGCAGAAAGCAATTGAGGATAAATATAATAACGATATTGCTGAGATTGAGCGTCTTGAAGGCATCATTGCCCAGCAAAGGCAGTGGAACAGAGAAAAGAATATTAAAACTGCCGAAAGCAAGGAAAAGGTTGTTGAACGCATAAAAGCACAGCTTGTGCTGCCTGACAGCAAGGTTGAAAAAATCAGATTTGATTTTACGCCAAAATGTGTGTCCGGTGAGGATGTTATTGATGTAAACGGTCTTTCAAAATCATTTAACGGAAATAAAATTTTCTCGAATGCAAGCTTTAATGTGAAAAGAGGGGAGCGTGTATTCCTTCTCGGTGATAACGGCTGCGGCAAAACCACGCTTTTAAAAATCCTTATGGGCGATTTGACCCGTGATGACGGTACCTTTAAATTTGGACAGTCCCTTATGACAGGCTATTTTGATCAGGTTCAGGCGAAGCTGGATTTAACCAAAACAGTTATTGATGAGGTGTGGACCAATTTTCCATATATGACTGAAACAAAGGTGAGAAACGCTCTTGCCGCCTTTCTGTTTAAGGGTGAAGATGTTTTCAGACCGCTTGAGGTCTGCTCGGGCGGTGAACGTGCACGTGTTGCACTGCTTAAGCTTATGCTTGGCGGCTTCAATTTTTTACTGCTTGACGAGCCTACCAATCATCTTGATGCATTTTCCCGTGAGGAGCTTGAAAATACTTTGCTTAACTATCAGGGTACAATGCTTATCGTATCACATGACAGATATTTCATAAACAAGCTTGCTACACGTATTGTTGAATTAACACCAAACGGCTGCAACAGCTATATCGGCGGCTATGACGAATATGCCGATCGGCGGTATGTGCAGACTGCTGAAAAGCCAAAAGAAGAAAAAACAAAGGTTAACGATTATAAGCTGAAAAAGGAGCGTCAGAGTAATCTCAGGAAGCTTACAACGAAGAACAAAAGGCTTGAGGAAGAGATTGAGCGCATTGAGCTTGAAATTGAGAAAACACAGGAAAAGCTTGATTCAGCAGGCTATGAGGAGCTTATGGAATTAACAAAGCAGCTTGATGAATTAACCTCGAAAAGAGATAACCTCTATTCCGAATGGGAGCTGACCGCTATGGAATTAGAGGCGTATAATTCATAATACAGATACAGGAGATTTTTATGTCGGCCGTAGTTATAATAGGTGCAGGTGCAGCAGGTCTTTTGTGCGGTGCTAAGCTTGCACAAAGAGGCTTTGATGTTACACTGCTTGAAAAAATGAACAGACCCGCAAGAAAGCTGATGATAACAGGTAAGGGCAGATGTAATGTTACAAATGCCTGTTTTGAGCTTGATGATTTAATATCAAATGTTCCAACCAATCCAAGGTTTATGTATTCGGCTTTTTCACATTTTATGCCGTATGACACGATGGCACTTTTTGAGGAACTCGGAGTGCCTCTTAAAGTTGAAAGAGGAAACCGTGTTTTCCCTCAAAGCGACAAGGCTGTGGATATTGTTGATGCTCTTGTCAGATATTGTAAGGACAGCGGTGTTAAAATTGTTCAGACAGAGGCTAAGGCTTTTGAAACTGAAAACGGGGAAATCAAAGCCGTTATACTTTCTGATAAATCAAAAATTTTCTGTGACAGAGTTGTTGTTGCCACAGGCGGTAAAAGCTACCCCTTAACCGGCTCAACAGGTGACGGATATATTCTTGCAAGGTCTGTGGGGCACAATGTGACATCAATCAAGCCAAGTCTTGTGCCGTTGGTGTGTTCAAATAACTTTGTACCTAAGCTTCAGGGATTGTCATTAAAAAATATTTCTGTTACACTTTTTGAAAATGAAAAGGAAATATTTAATGATTTCGGTGAAATGATCTTTACGCATTACGGTATGTCCGGTCCTGTTATTCTTTCGGCTTCAAGCCATATCGGAAATATAGGAAAAAAGGATTATAAAATAGAGATTGATTTTAAGCCTGCACTTGATTTGCAGACTCTTGATAAGCGTCTGCAAAAGGATTTTTCCGAATTTTCCAATAAAGATTTTATAAATTCTTTGTCAAAGCTGTTGCCTAAAAAACTAATTCCTGTTATAGTTTTAATCAGCGGTGTTTCACCGAATACCAAGTGTAATCAGATTACTAAGGAGCAAAGACAGGCTCTTGCTCATCTTCTTAAGCATTTTACAGTTAATGTAAGCAGCTTTCGGCCGGTTGAGGAAGCAATTATCACCTCAGGCGGTGTTGATGTTAAGGAGCTTGACCCGAAAACAATGAAATCAAAAATCGTTGATAATCTCTATTTTATCGGTGAGGTTATTGACGTTGATGCATATACAGGCGGCTTTAATCTGCAGATTGCATTTTCTACGGCGGCTGTGTGTGCAGAAAATATGGAATAAAAGAGAGGCAGTTTTATGATTAATGTAGCTATTGACGGACCTGCAGGTGCAGGTAAGTCAACGATTGCCAAAGCCGCAGCTAAGACTCTTGGCTTTATTTATGTTGACACAGGTGCACTCTACCGAACAATTGCACTCAGCGCTGTAAGGTGTGGTGCTGATGATAATGAAGAAATAATTAATATGCTTAATGATATAACTGTTAAGCTCGGGTTTGCCGATGATGGCAGTCAGTGTGTTTATCTCAACGGTGAGAATGTTTCATCACTTATCAGAACACCTGAAATTTCCATGGCGGCATCAAAGGTTTCCGCTATACCGGAGGTAAGGGCGTTTCTTCTTGACCTTCAGCGTGATATTGCCCGTGAGAATAATGTTATTATGGACGGGCGTGACATTGCTTCAGTTGTTCTGCCGAATGCTCAGCCTAAAATCTTTTTGTTTGCATCACCCGAATGCAGAGCAGACAGAAGATATAAGGAGCTTATTGAAAAGGGTGAAAAGGTCACATATGAGGATGTGCTTGCTGATGTCAACCAACGTGACTATCAGGATTCTCACCGTGATATTGCACCGCTTAAGCCGACAGATGAGTCTGTTATGGCTGATACATCAGAGCTTGATTTACAGCAGTCAATTGAGCTGATAATTAATATTATTAAGGAGAATATGCAGTGAAGGAATTTGATTACTCTCAGGTAAAGCACTATAAGCTTTACAATTTTATTAAGGTTGCTTTCAGACCGCTTGTAAAAATTGTTTACCATACAAAATTCAAGGGACTTGAAAATGTGCCGAAAAATAATAATTACATAGTTGCAATCAACCATACCTGTGCTGTTGACCCGATTTTTGTTGCATGTCCAAAGCAGGTGCCGCCGCTTCACTTTATGGCTAAGGTTGAGCTGTTCAAAAATCCTATTGCAGCCTGGTTCATTACGCATATGTATGGCTTTCCTGTTAAAAGAGGCAAGGGAGATACTTCTGCAATTGACTATGGCATCAAGATTATTGAAGAGGGTCATGTAATGGCAATCTGTCCGGAGGGCAAGCGTATTAAGGATAAAGATGGTGTGCCCCAAAAGGCAAAGGCGGGTGTTGCTGTTATTGCAAAGGCTACAGGTGCAGATATTCTTCCTGTTGCTATTTGCTGCAAAGGCAAAATAAAGCCCGGCAGTCACGTAACTGTTTCATACGGTAAACTGATTAAAAACAGTGAGCTTGGTCTTGATAAGGAAAATGTCGGACCTCACGATATTAAAGATGCAGCTAATATGGTAATGGGAAGAATTACCGAGCTTTGGGAGGCTGAATGCAAATCATGATTAAGCTTGCAAAAACAGCAGGATTTTGTTTTGGTGTTGACAGAGCAGTAAATCTTGTTTATGAGCTTGTTGAAAAGGGCGAAAAGGTTTGCACACTCGGACCGATAATTCATAATTCACAGCTTGTAGCTGATCTTGAAAGCAAGGGTGTTAAAATTATTAATGATATTTCCGAGTGTCCGGATGGCTATACGGTTGTCATTAGAACTCACGGCGTTGAAAAAACGGTTATTGATTGTGCAGGTGACAGCAATGTTGATTATATAGATGCCACCTGTCCCTTTGTTTCAAAAATTCACAGAATTGTAAGTGAGCAGCAGGAGGGAACAGTTACCCTTATTGCAGGTGACGAAAATCATCCCGAGGTTATGGGTATTCGCTCTTATTGTCGTGGTAAGAGCTTTGTGTTTAAAAATGACGAAGAACTTAACTTTATACTGAAAAATAATGGTCTTATTGACGAAAAATCGTTGATTTGTGTTTCGCAGACCACATTTTCTTTAAAAGAATGGAAAAAATGCGAGAAAATTCTAAAAAAACTATATACAAATTGCAAAATTTATAGTACAATATGTAATGCTACAGCCGACAGACAGGAGGAAGCGGCTTCCATTTCCGAGGAAGCAGACGCTATGATTGTAATCGGCGGTAGACATTCATCTAACACCTGTAAGCTTAGGGATGTTTGTAAAGCCAAGGCAGATACCTATTTAATAGAAACCGCCGAAGAGCTGCACGATATTGACCTCAGTCTTTATAAGGTAGTTGGTGTTACTGCGGGGGCTTCAACACCCTCGGTTATTATCAAGGAGGTACTAAAATCCATGTCCGAAGAAATTATTGAAAAGGAAGTTGAAACAACTGATTCAGTTGTGGAGACAGCAGATACCGCTGATAAGGCTACTGAGCCTGCTGTCAAAGCATCTGCTGATGGTGAGGCAACCTTCGAAGAAATGCTTGAAGAATCATTCAGGGAAGATGAAAACAGCAAGGTAGTAAAAGGTACAGTTGTTAACATTACTCCAACAGAGGTATTTGTTGATGTTGAGGGTAGAAAGCAAACTGGTGTTATCGCTTTTGATGATTTGTCATCAGAGCCAATTACTAAGCCAGAGGATGCTGTTAGCATTGGTGATGAGCTTAGCCTTGTTATTATGAAGACTGATGACAGTGAAGGTGTGCTCAAGCTTTCTAAGAAGCTTGTTGACCAGTTTAAGGGCTGGGAGGACATTGTTGCTGCCAAGGAAAATGATGAAGTACTTGAGGGTACTGTTACCGCTGTTGTTAAGGGCGGTGTAATTGTTGTTGCTAAGGGTACAAGAGTATTTGTTCCTGCATCACTCACAGGTGTTGCTCGCGGACAGGAGCTTGATATTCTTAAGAATACAACAGCTCGTTTCAGAATTATTGACATTAATAATTCAAGACGCCGTGCAGTTGGCTCAATTAAGGTTGTTGCTAACGAAGAAAGAAAGGCTCAGCAGGAAGCTCTTTGGGCTTCACTTGAAGAGGGTCAGAAGCTTAACGGCACAGTTAAGTCACTTACAAGCTATGGCGCATTTGTTGATATCGGTGGTATGGACGGTATGATTCATATCAGCGAACTTTCATGGAACAGAATTAAGCATCCGTCAGAGGTTGTTAAGGTTGGCGATGTTGTTGAGGTAACAATTAAGAGCCTTGATGCGGAGAATAAAAAGATTTCTCTCGGCTTCAAGAAGATTGAGGATAACCCATGGGAGATTCTTAAGAGAGATTATCCTGTTGGTACAGACTGCAAGGCTAAGATTGTTTCAATCGCTGCTTTCGGTGCATTCGCTAATGTTATTCCGGGTATAGACGGTTTAATTCATATCAGCCAGATTTCATGGGAAAGAGTTAAGACACCTGCTGATGTACTCAGCGTTGGTGACGAGGTTGACGTTAGAATTATTGATGTTGACTATGATAAGAAGAGAGTTTCTCTTTCAATGAAAGAGCTTATCTCAAAGCCTGAAGAAACAGTTGCAATTCTTGCTGACGAGGATGACGCTGAATAATAGGGCTACATAAAAATCAAAAGGCAAGGAGTTTCTCCTTGCCTTTTTAAATCTTAATTTACTTTCTGTAAATATTAAGGGAGGGCTTTTAAGCCCTCTCCTCAGACTGTCGATAAAGTGGGCTGAACCACGCACTAAGATTAATGAAAAGAAAATTTACTGTTTTATATGATTGCAGGGCAGAGGTTTTACTTCTGCCACTAAAACAATTTAAAAGCCTTGCAATTTGTTGAAATTGCAAGGCTTTTGTGCGTTTTTCGCCTTTTGCTCGGAAACAGTACCATCGTACAGTAATCCTCGCAAAATGCA
>ERZ808051.71-NODE-71-length-133646-cov-7.171919_pt1 | contig 133646 bp, 112 predicted proteins | sample MGYA00380199_ERZ808051 | MGnify/ENA primary metagenome ERZ808051 (study PRJEB31490, sample SAMN06133391) | mouse gut metagenome | isolation source: J11 | host: mice | place: China: Chengdu | collected 2015-05 ... | reverse complement strand
GGCTTGAAAGCGTTGATTACGATTGTGATTACCGTGGCGGCCACAGTGTTGACAGAATTTGTTTTTGAGAAAATATGTAAGAAGAAAGTAACGATTGGAGATTATTCCGCAGTGGTGACAGGGTTGCTGCTGGCGCTTAATCTTCCGGTATCCGCGCCATGGTGGATTGGCGTGGTAGGCGGCGTATTTGCGATTCTGGTAGTGAAAATGTTATTTGGAGGGCTTGGTCAGAATTTCATGAATCCGGCGCTCGGTGCAAGATGTTTTCTGTTAATATCATTCACTTCCATTATGACGAATTTTGATTGCGACGCGTATACGGGAGCGACGCCGCTTGCCGATTTAAAGAACGGTGTTGACGTGAATATTCTTAATATGGTAATAGGAAGAACGGCAGGTACAATCGGTGAAACTTCCATGATCGCCATTGTAATCGGTGCATGTTTCTTGATTTTGATGGGGGTGATCGATCTGCGTATCCCCGGAAGTTACATAGTGAGTTTTGTGATTTTTATCAGTATATTCGGCGGACATGGGTTGGATGCAGCATATGTTTCTGCACATTTGGCAGGCGGCGGTCTGATGCTTGGCGCGTTTTTTATGGCGACAGATTATGTGACCAGACCGATTACGAAGAACGGGCAGTATCTTTTCGGCATTTTGCTTGGTATTCTGACGGGAATCTTCCGACTGTTCGGACCTTCCGCGGAAGGCGTGTCCTATGCGATTATTATAGGCAACTTACTTGTGCCGCTCATTGAGAAGATTACTCTTCCGAAAGCATTTGGTAAAGGAGGAGAGAAAGTATGAAAGAAATGATGAAAAATACCGGCATAATGCTGGCAATCACGCTTGTTGCCGGACTGGTGCTCGGTTTTGTATATCAGATTACAAAAGATCCGATAGCCAGACAGGAAGCGCTGGCAAAGCAGGAGGCGTGTCAGGAGGTTTTTCAGGATGCCGCGTCTTTCGGAATGATAGGCGTAGAGCCGGTGAATGCTTCCGCATGGAGCGAGGCGGGATATGCGCAGGAGAGCGTTGATGAAGTAATGGAGGCGAAGGATTCTTCCGGCAGTCTGCTTGGCTATGTGATTACGGTGACGACGAAGGAAGGCTACGGCGGTGATATACAGTTCTCTATCGGAATACGGATGGACGGTACCGTAAACGGGATTTCGCTTCTATCGATCGCGGAGACGGCAGGGCTTGGTATGCAGGCGGAAGACGTATTGAAACCGCAATTTGCTGATAAGCAGGTAGAGAAATTTGAATATACCAAGAACGGTGCCGCATCGGAGAATCAGATTGACGCGATCTCCGGAGCAACGATTACGACAAATGCAGTGACCAATGGAGTCAATGCAGGACTATACTATTTCCAGACTCAATTGGGAGGAGGTAGTGAGAATGAATAGTGCAAAAGAACGTCTGATCAATGGTATTGTGAAAGAAAACCCCACCTTTGTATTGATGCTTGGTATGTGTCCTACGCTGGCAGTCACGACTTCAGCGATAAACGGACTTGGAATGGGACTTACCACGATGGTGGTGCTTGCATTAAGTAATGTATTTATTTCGCTTCTCAGAAACATCATACCGGATAAAGTGCGTATTCCGGCATTCATCGTTATTATTGCGTCATTTGTAACGGTTGTGGAGTTGCTGTTGCAGGGCTTTCTTCCGTTTCTGTATGATGCGTTGGGAATCTATATTCCGTTAATTGTTGTAAACTGTATCATCTTGGGACGCGCGGAGGCATATGCTTATAAGAATCCTATTATTCCGTCTCTGTTTGACGGAATTGGTATGGGTCTCGGTTTCTCAGCGGCGCTTACGTGTATCGGTGCGGTGAGAGAACTGCTGGGAGCCGGTGAATTGTTCGGTATTCATGTGATGCCTGACAGTTTCGTTCCGGTAAGTATTTTTATTATGGCGCCGGGTGCATTCTTTGTGCTGGCACTCTTGACGGCAATCCAGAATAAGGTAAAGATTGCAGGGGAGAAGAAAGGCAAGGATATGTCGAAGATTCAATCAGGATGCAATTCTGATTGTATGAATTGTTCCGACTCCGGATGTGCGCACAGGCTTTACGACGAAAAGGCAGACGCTAAAACAGCGAAAGAAACGGTAATTGAGCGGGAAAACGCTAAGACGACAACAACAGATAAAACGGTAAAGGAGGATGAGAAGAATGGTTAAAGATTTGCTTGTGATTTTGATTGCATCCTCGTTAGTAAACAACGTAGTTCTGAGCCAGTTCCTCGGTTTGTGTCCGTTCCTAGGTGTGTCTAAGAAAACTGAAACGGCGACCGGCATGGGCGTAGCGGTTATCTTTGTTATTACGCTGGCGTCGGCAGTGGCAGGTGCGATTTACAAATACATTTTAGTACCTTTAAACATTACCTATTTGCAGACAATCGTGTTTATTCTTGTCATAGCGGCGCTTGTGCAGTTTGTGGAGATGTTTTTAAAGAAATTTATCCCGTCGCTGTACCAGTCGTTGGGTGTGTATCTGCCGCTTATTACGACCAACTGTGCAGTGCTGGGCGTAGCGCTTACCAATGTGCAGAAGAATTATGGTATCGGAACCGGAATTGTGAACGGATTTGCGACTGCGGTTGGATTTACCATTTCTATCGTAATATTGGCAGGTATCAGAGAGAAGATGACTTACAATGATATACCGGAATCTTTTCGGGGGATGCCAATCGTTCTTGTAACAGCGGGGCTGATGGCGATTGCATTCTGCGGATTCTCCGGACTATTATGATTATGTAAGAAATGAGGTAGGAATATGAATATAACCGGAATTTTGATGGCGACGCTGGTGGTGGGGGCGGTAGGTCTTTTTGTAGGATTGTTCCTCGGCATTGCCGGCATCAAATTTAAAGTGGAAGTAGACGAGAAAGAAGAAGCCGTATTAGGTGTTCTGCCGGGTAATAACTGTGGCGGATGCGGTTATGCAGGCTGTTCCGGTCTGGCGGCGGCAATCGCTAAAGGAGAGGCGCCGGTGAATGCATGTCCGGTAGGTGGTGAGAAAGTCGGCAGGCAGATTGCTCAGATTATGGGGGTAGAAGCGCAGGACAGTGCAAGACAGGTTGCTTTTGTCAGATGTCAGGGCGATAGGGAACGTACAAGAATGGATTATGACTATACGGGTATCGAAGACTGCCGTATGCTGTCTTTTGTACCTAACGGCGGACCGAAATCATGCAATGACGGATGTCTTGGCTTTGGAAGCTGTGTGAAAGTGTGTCCTTTTGACGCGATTCATGTGGTAAACGGAGTGGCCGTTGTGGATAAAGAAGCCTGCAAGGCCTGCGGTAAATGTATTGCAGTATGTCCGAAGAATCTGATTACACTGATTCCGTATGATGCAAAACATGTGGTGGCATGCAGTTCAAAGGAGAAGGGACCGGCGACCATCAAGGCGTGTGACGTTGGGTGCATTGCTTGTCAGTTATGCAAGAAGAATTGTCCTTCAGATGCGATTACAATCGAGGATTTCCATGCCACGATCGATCAGGAGAAGTGTATCGGATGCAGTGCATGTAAAGAGAAGTGCCCGAAGAAGGTCATTGTATAAGAACGCGAACAAGTCCGCTTACGAGAGTTGCTTCGCAAACTCGGCGGCAACCGAGAGGAAAGGATAATGAGAAATGGACGGACAGTTGAAGAGCGGAACCACGCTTATCTCCGAAAGCGGCAACAGATATACGGTTGAGAAACTGTTAGGATCCGGCGGACAGGGTGAGGTATATGCAGTAAGCGCCAATAATAAAGCGTATGCGCTCAAATGGTACTATAAAAATACTGCAACCGAAAACCAGAAGGAAATACTGGATAATTTAATACAGAGCGGGCCGCCGGACACTTCTTTTCTATGGCCGCAGGATATGATCTTTACGGTATATGGAGAAGCTTTCGGATATATCATGCCTTTGCGTCCGGGGAACTACAAAAGTATTGTAGATATGATGAAGAGAAAGGCAGAGCCGTCTTTCTACTGTCTGTGCAGGGCGGCCTATAATCTGACAAAAGGTTACAATGCGCTGCACGGCAAAGGATACAGCTATCGGGATATTTCTTTTGGCAATGTATTTTTGGATCCGGATACGGGCGATGTGCTTATTTGCGACAATGATAACGTTTCCTATAACGGAGCGAAAACAGGGATCTACGGCACGCCCCGATTCATGGCGCCGGAAATTGTCGTCGGTAAGGCGAAGCCGTCGAGGAATACGGATTTATTTTCGCTGGCAGTGCTGCTGTTTTATATGTTTATGTTGAATCATCCGCTGGAGGGCAGGCGGGAAGCGCAGATTAAATGTATGGATATTCATGCGATGAACCAGTTGTACGGAACGGATCCGTTGTTTATTTTTGACCCTGACAATAAAGATAATCGTCCGCTTGCAGGATATCAGGACAACGCGCTTATTTTCTGGGATTTGTATCCGCAGCAGTTAAAGGAACTGTTTACGCTGTCATTTACGGTCGGGTTACGGCAGCCGAATCGGAGAATCACGGAAAGTAAATGGCTGGAAACATTTGCCAATCTTATGTCGGGAATTATGATCTGCCCAAGCTGCGGAGCGGAAGTATTCTATGATGTGAATAAAGAGGCAAACGGCGTGATGCATACATGCTGGGGCTGCCAGAAACCGGTGACGGTTCCGTCCAGACTCGTCATTGGCAGAAGTACGATACTGCTCATGGCGAATACGAAGATATATAAACATCATATAGACGGCGGACATGATATGGAAACCGTAGTGGGCGAAATCGTGCAGAATCCGAATAATCCGAATCTGTGGGGAATTAAAAATTTAACAAAAGAAAACTGGACATATGTAAAGGCAGACGGCACACAGATTCCCGTAATGGAAGGCCGTTCGGCTGCAATCGCCAAAGATACGAAGATTGACTTCGGCGAGTTGATAGGAGAGTTTCGTTAAGGAGTATAACTGTTAATTATGGAAGACTATAAAGTTCTGGCAAAAATCATACAGGACTATCCGGACGCTCTTTCGGAGAGGAAGAAACTGCAGGCTCTGTTTTCAGACTTTTTTCCACAGGACAGGCTGAAAAGAAATACGCTGCTGATGGTGTTCGACGACGGAATCGTAAGTGAGATGAGAGGGCTTACCAAGGTGGACCAAATGATGATCCACCGGTTCGTGAAGTCTGTGGAGCAGGGATATGGTATCAGGACCAGAAACGCGCAGGATGCCGTGCTGACTTGGGCGAGGGCGATGGGAATTTTGCCGGAGGATAGCAGACTTTCTGCAAATAGGACGCAGGAAAACGTCTCGCCAGCAGATACAGAGGAACGTGCGAAAGAATGGGCTGAAGTGGAGAGCGATAATCTGTATGAATATGAGGAAACATCATGGGGAATTAAGATTCTTCGTTTCGTGGATTTTGACGAGAGCGTTGTAGTCATTCCGAATGTCATTGAAGGCAAAAAAGTAATTGCCATCGGAAATCATGCGTTCAAGGGCTGTGTCGGAATTGAAAAAATTGTTATATCGGAAGGAATAGAAATTCTGGGGAATGGCGTATTTCTGAATTGCAAAGGGCTTAAGGAAGCGGTTTTGCCGAGTACCCTGAAACGTATCGGGACTACGGATGCGGCCGGGTGTCCGGCGATACTCGGCGGTATGACTAAGTTTGACGGCGTTTTTGAATATACTGCGCTGGAGAGCATTACGATACCGAACCGTGTCAAATATATCGGCGAGTATACCTTTACAGGCTGCGGAGAGTTGACAAAGGTGATACTTCCGCCGAAATTAAAGGAGATTCAGAAGGGGACGTTCCGCTGGTGCAGGAATCTGAAAGAAGTGGTGTTTCCGCAGGAATTGGACACGGTCAGGCTGTCGGCGTTTGAAGGATGTGAATCAATAACGAATATTGATCTGCCGGAAGGTGTAACGAGTATCGAGGAAGGGGCGTTTGCGGGATGCAAGAGTCTGCGGAGTATTTATATACCGGACTCTGTGACAGAGATCGGCGGCGGAAAAGGAAACGGATTTCTTCAGACATTCGGCGAACCCGAAGAAAGGCAGGCTGATTTTACAATTTTGTGCAACGCGGGTTCTTATGCGATGCGGTATGCCAGAACACAACAAATAAGATGCGCAAGCGTACGATATTAAGGAGGAAATACTATGTCAGGACTGAAAAGACCGGGAGGAGAACTGGCGAGCAGACCTTTACATTTCTTTTGGATTGTGGATTGTTCCGGTTCCATGCACGGGGAGAAAATCGGTACGGTGAATCATGCGATTCAATCGACGATACCGGAGATGGTGTCGGCTGCGGAGAACAATCCGAATGCACAATTGATGGTTCGTACGTTAAAATTTTCCACAGGTGCATCGTGGGTGACGAGCAGCCCCGTAAATGTGGAAGATTTTGCATGGGATGATTTGGAGGCAGAGGGTGTAACCGATTTAGGCAAGGCGTTTGAACTTCTGTCAGCACAACTTACGATTCCGCCGATGTCAGACAGAGCGTTACCGCCCGTATTAGTGTTGCTGTCAGACGGACAACCTACGGATGATTATAAGAAATCATTGGCGGAACTTAAGAAGCTTCCGTGGGGGAAAAAAGCCGTAAAGATAGCGATTTCCATCGGACAGGATGCAGACGACGGTGTTTTGGAAGAATTCACAGGCAATAAAGAACTGGTTTTGCAGGCAAACAACGCAGCGGCACTTACGAAGATGATTAAGTGGGCGTCTACCGCGGCCTCTCTTGTATCGGCGCCGGCGAGTATCGCAATGGATGAAGAGACAACGGCGGAAGGCGGCGCTAATCCCGTGATTGTAGATATGGGCGGAAGAATTCCCGACTTAGATGACATTCAGGAAGATGATGTTTGGTAGAAAGGACGTTGCATATGATACGAAGTGTATTCGGTGAATCTGTGCAGGGAGCATCTCACATAAGAAGCGGCAAAGAATGTCAGGACAGCCTGAAAAAGGTGGAAAAAGGTGAAAATACGGTGATATTGGCGGTGGCGGACGGACATGGGAGCGATTCCTGTCCGTACAGTAAGACCGGTTCCTATGTGGCAGTGAATGTGTTTTGTAAAATTCTTGGCGATTATCTGGCGACTTATGAAGGACAGCCGGAACTGCTTCTGACGTTCCTGAACCGTGAAGGCGATACGAAAGTGGCGCAGGCGATAGATGCGGAATGGAAGCGCAGGATACTGAAGATTCACGCTAACTGCAAACGGGAAGTGGTTTTGGATGCCGATTTAAACAAGGACAAAGGAGCAATTTATAAAATGTATGGGAGCACGCTTCTTGGTCTTGTAATCACGAAAGATTTTCTGTTTGCCTTTCAGCTCGGTGACGGAGATATCGTCAAGGTATCGGAGGCAGGGGTGCAGAATGTGATTGAGGCGGAAAGAATCCTCGGTACGGAAACCTACTCGCTCAGCAAGGATCAGTCTTGGAAAAATGCAATTACTTTCGTCAAAAAAGAGGATGAAGTCGAGGGTCGGTCTGTTATGTATATGCTTTCTTCCGACGGACTGGCGAACAGCTTTAAGAATGATGATGAGTTCAAAAAAACATGTTATGATTATTATGCACTGCTTAACGAGCATGGTGCAAAAGCGGTATCCGATCACCTCAAAACATGGCTTGCGGAGACAAGCGAATTAGGATGCGGCGACGACATTACGGCGCTTTTCGTCTATTATAATCAGCAGGAGTCGAAGTGATTATTATAATCAGGCTTAGGTGTTGAACCGGAAGGGAAGGATTGCCTTGATTGAAAAAATGGAAGCCCGGATTGCGCTGTGTAAGTGCAAAGAAGGCGGGAGAATCTACGGAGTACGTTTTGAGAAAGCGGGAGACAACTGGAAGTATACATGGGCTTTTCCGGTGAAAGAGGCGTCCGCGAAACGGGAAAACTATGATAAGACAAAAATTGTCGGCAATCTTGTACCGGGGCAGGACTATCCGGGCTGCCCTTTTTGTAAGACGATGGATTTTGTTGTATGTAACTGCGGCAAATTGAGCTGCCATAATGGAGGAACTGCTCAATTTACATGTAACTGGTGCGGTCTCACCGGTACGCTGGGGCGCTATGACGGTTCCGGTTTCGGGTCAGCCGGAGATATATAAAAAATTGAGTTACACTCAATTACGAGTTACACTCAATTACGAGTTACACTCAATTACGAGTTTCAAGCAATTATGAATTAATGAAGGAAATTCTTATATGACAAGAGAGGATAAACGTATGGAGACAGTCAAACTTGGAAAAACAGGGATAGAAACAAATAAAAATGCATTTGGCGCGTTGCCGATTCAGAGAATTTCCGATGACGAGGCAGTGCATCTTTTGAAGAAAGCATATGCGAACGGTATCACGTTCTTTGACACAGCGAGATGGTATACCGACAGCGAGCATAAAGTCGGACTTGCCTTTGAGGGAATGCGTGATAAAGTTTATATTGCGACGAAAACCGGAGCACAGAACGAGGAAGATTTCCATAAAGATTTGGAGACGAGTCTTTCCAATCTTAAGACGGACTACATAGATTTGTATCAATTCCATAATCCGGCTTTCTGCCCGAAACCGGGAGATGAGAGCGGACTGTATGACGCAGCGCTTAAAGCGAAAGAAGAGGGGAAGATACGTCATATCGGCATTACAAACCATCGCCTTGCAGTGGCGCATGAGGCGATCGACAGCGGATTATATGAGACACTGCAGTTCCCGTTCTGTTATCTTGCGACTGAGAAAGATATAGAGTTGGTTGAGAAATGCAGGCAGAACGATATGGGATTTATCGCCATGAAAGCGCTGTCCGGTGGACTGATCAATAACTCAGCGGCAGCTTACGCATTCCTTGCGCAGTATGATAATGTGCTTCCTATATGGGGTGTACAGAGAGAGGCGGAACTGGATGAATTTATATCATACATTGATAATCCGCCGACGATGACGGAAGAACTTGCGGAAATAATCCGTCATGACAGAGAAGAGCTTCTTGGAGATTTCTGTCGTGGCTGCGGTTACTGTATGCCATGCCCTGTCGGCATTGAAATTAATAATTGTGCAAGAATGTCTCTGCTTCTTCGCCGTTCTCCGTCGGCTGGACACTTAAGCCCGGAAGGACAGGAGAAGATGATGAAGATTGAGAACTGCATTCATTGTAACCGTTGTAAGAGTAAGTGTCCTTACGGATTGGATACGCCGGCACTATTGCAGAAGAATCTGGAAGATTATAAGCGTGTTCTGGCAGGAGAAATTACGGTATAGGGAAACCGCTTGACGGGTGCATATGAAGGTCTTTTGTGATGAACAAAGCTTCTGTGTCCGCCAACGATTCGATTAATTTCATCCCTTCATCAAGACCAAGAAAATAGCAGGTGGTAGACAACGCGTCAGCATCGACGGAGGCGGATGCAATAATGGTCACACCTGCTATATTATTGTCTTCAGGATAACCGGTTTGTGTATTTAACAAATGATGATATAGTGTATTTTCTTCGTAGAAATACCGCTCATAGATACCGGAGGAGACAACGGACTTGTCTGTTACTTCGACGGCCGTGATCATCTCGCCTTGGTCGGCAAAAGGTTTTTGAATGCCGATACGGTAAGGTGTTTGATCGGGCTTGTTTCCGATGGTCACCAGATTGCCGCCCAGACTGATACAGGCGTTTTCTACGCCTTGTGATATAAGATATTCCTTTAAGCGGTCGGCGATATACCCCTTGGCGATAAAACCGAGATCTATGGAAGCTTCCGGGTCTGTGAGCGTCACGACATTACCATCCAATTTTACGGCATGATAATCAATATGGGATAAGGCTTTCTGTATGGCGGTATCGTCCGGTACATGAGGATTCTTCCCGGAACCGAAGTCCCACAGTCTGCCAAGCGGCAAGACGGTGAGGTCAACCTTGCCGCCGGAAAGATCCGAATAGTATAGGGCTGTTCGAAGCAGACTGGCGGTGTCGTCAGAGACAACGATGCCTCTGCCGCCGCTATGGTTGATATTCCAGATATCAGAGCCTTCAATTGTAACGCTGAAGAGATGCTCGTAGTCGTCAAGCATCGTAAAACATTCTTGTATATTTTTAATACAGGATTCACTGTTACCGTCGGTATTGTACAGCGTAATCTGAACGACCGTGTCCAGATAGAATCCGACCTGTGAGACTGGCTCGGCGGTATGGGTGCAACCCGTTAATAATATCATGGGTAACACGACAGACAGCAGAATGGATAATATAATAGATTTTTCGATTAGGATGCCAAAATAATGCTTTTTTTTCTGTTTCATTGCAGGGGAGTCCTCTGTTAAGCAATCATATTTTTTCTTCCAGTATATCCGCAATGGAAGAATATTTCAATATAGCGGAAGAGCCATATAAGTTGTCAAAACACTGATGTCGTGATAACATAAAGGAGATATCTGCAAGAAAAGGAAGGATGCGATTATGAAATTACCGGGAGAAGAAGAATCCGGAAGAGGAGGTCTGCCCGTTTTCTATATGGTTATTGCTGTGGCAGCATTTATGCTGGTTTTATTACTTATGATTATGAAGAGCAATAATGACAAGAAAAGAGGAAGCGACTATATCAAAGAGATACAGCAGCAGAAAGAGGAAGCGGCAATGATGGAAGCAGAGGCGGAAGAGATGCCGGAGCCGGAGCAGAAACTGCGGGCTGAGGATTTGGACTTTTGGGACATGTATCCGGTGGAAGAGGAGGAGAACGGCGAGGAACCATCCTCATCGTCTGTAACGGAGAAGCCGATTCAGTCTACATTTGCCGAGCGGGCGGAGAAGGAGCGGGAAGAACAAGAGCAAAAGGAACAGCAGGAAGTACAAAACGATCCGGCTACAGACGGTAAGCATACGCTCGTCACGAATCCTGACGGTACGGACGAATGGGTGTTGATCAGTCCCTATCTGCCTAAGAGTAATCTTGATTTTACGAAAATGGAAGAGAAGGCCGGTCTTAAGCGGTACATGGAAAACGGTAAGAAAATATCTTATATAGGAGCTGATATTTCGAAGCAGACCGGAAATGTTAATTTTGCAAGTCTTAAAGCCGCCGGCGTAGACTATGTGATGATTCGCCTTGGCGGAAGGGGATACAGCACAGGACAGATTACTCTTGATGAGAATTTTAAACAAAATATTGAAGGTGCGATTGCGGAGGGTTTAGACATCGGTGTTTATTTCTATTCTCAGGCCATCAGTCAGGATGAGGCAAACGAAGAAGCGAATTTTGTCGTCCAGAATCTGGAACCGTATAGGGCGCATATCAAATATCCGGTGGCGTTTGACATGGAATTTGTGGCAAATGACGAGTCGAGAATAGATGGACTGAGCAGAGAGGACCGTACGAAGATAGCGACCTCGTTTCTGGAAGGAGTGAAGGTGGCAGGATATGTGCCGATGGTGTATGGGGATAAAGAATGGCTGATCAAAGAGATCGATTTGGCGAAGCTGCAGGACTATGACGTATGGCTTGCACAGGAGACGGACATGCCGGATTATCCTTACCGATATGCTATGTGGCAGTATTCTACGACGGGTGTGCTAAACGGTATTAAAGGCGATGCCAATCTGAATATCTGCTTTATCGGTTATTCACAGCGATAGTGTCTGACTCCGGAAGATACTTTAATAGAAGCATATAGGTCGGCGTAAACGGCAGGCGACATTCCTTCCATATAATTGGGGGTATAAGTCTTGTTTACGCCGGCTTTTTTGAGAAGATCAACCGCTTTGTTATATGCGATGGCGGCTTCTGTCTCCGTGTCATAGATTCCTACATGAATGTTTCCTTTGACATGAATCCTGACCTGATAACGCGTCTTGCCGTTGTCATCTATTGCACTAACACCGTTATAACGGTTAATGATTTCAATATTTTCATAACGCATATCTTGATTGTTTCCGTTTATAAATCGATAATCTTTTCCCTCAACGGCATAGTTCTTAATCCCGTAGCGGCTCATAATATTGATCTGCATTCCGTAATCTGCTACGAAATAGTGACCGCCTCTTCTGGAAATCTTGCGGGATGAATAATAGAACAAGTCTTCCGTATCGAATATAAAAAAGTCAGAAGGTGAGAAATAATAATAGAAAAATTTGGGACGTATATAGATCGGGGTAGCAAAATAAATGCCGTTATCCCGGAAATTGAGCAGACTGACCCATTTGGAGAAAGGGAGAACGGAATCGTTCTGATAGCTATTCAGTGAAACAGAAGCGTCAGACAAAAGTAAACCGGCGAGCAGATAAGCTTCGTGCGCGCAAGCGGCATTGTCGAAACTTCCGAGACTGATGTGCTTATTGCGATAAGTTAATGAAGCACGGTAATAGATACTATTGTCTTTGTGTTTTGCCATATATACGCCGGGAAACCGCTGTTTCATAGTCTTTCCTCCTTTGATATGATTGTACCATTTTTGAGAAAAAAAACAAATTCAGAAATATTTTTCCTTTATTCTGTATAGAATATTAACATGTATTAAATAATTTTGTAACAATTCTGTTTTGGAATGGAGGAAAAATGTACAAGAAATATATAACGGTGTTCCTCATGGCAAGCATGGTGATCGCATCATCGTGGGTATGTGCCAGAGAACTGAAAATTAATCGGATTGCGGCTAAGCCTGCTTTTCAGATGGAATATCTGGATGCAAGCATGACAGAAGACAAGCATAGCTTTATAGAAATGATATCCAGTGTATCTTCCGGTCAAAGAATAGTGGATTATGAAGTACTGGAAAAGACGATGCAGTATCAATTGTCGGACAAGGATTATGAAGCGCTTACGCGTATTGTGGAGGCAGAAGCAGGAGGGGAAGATCAGGACGGGAAGCTATTGGTAGCAAATGTGGTGTTGAACCGGATGAACAGCGAGAAATTTCCGGATACGGTATGGGAAGTCGTGATGCAGAAGGAGCAGGGAATCGCACAATTTTCTCCGACCGTGGACGGGAGATATCAGAGCGTTAAAGTCAGTGAAGATACCAAAGCGGCGGTGGAGCGTGCACTGTACGGTGAAGATATATCGCAGGGGGCGTTGTATTTCTGTGCGAGAGAGAAGGCAGACTCAGAGAAATTAGAATGGTTTGACAGAAAATTGACGAGATTGTTTGCTTATGGCAGTCATGAATTCTTCCAGTAGTGTAAACTCGTGTTGCGCGATAAAAGATTGTGTGTTACAATGTGCGGTGAATAAAAACGGTTGAAAGGCATGGTCAGATAAAATGGAAGTATTATACAGCAGTACGAGAAACGATGGGGCTAGGGTCACGGCTTCGCAGGCTATTTTGAAGGGACTGGCTGATGACGGCGGGCTGTTTGTACCGGATCATATTCCGGCGCTTGAATGTTCTATGAGAGAACTGACGGGCAAATCCTATCAAGAGATTGCATATGAAGTGATGCGGCTCTTTTTAACGGACTTCACGCAGGACGAGCTTAAGAATTGTATTGATTGTGCATATGATTCCAAATTTGATACGCCGATCATTGCGCCGTTTGCAGAAGCTGAGGGTACATATTACTTAGAACTGTTTCACGGTGCAACCATAGCGTTTAAAGATATGGCACTGTCTATACTTCCGCATCTGATGATTACCGCCGCGAAGAAGAATCAGGCACAAAATGAGATTGTAATCCTGACTGCCACTTCAGGTGATACCGGTAAAGCGGCGCTTGCGGGTTTTGCAGGTGTGGAGGGAACCAAAATAATTGTTTTTTATCCGAAGGACGGCGTAAGCCCTATTCAGGAAAAGCAGATGGTGACGCAGAAGGGTAATAATACCTTTGTGGTAGGTATACGAGGTAATTTTGACGACGCGCAGACAGGAGTAAAGAAGCTGTTTAATGATCAGGAACTCGTGAAAAAGATGGCGGATGCAGGACTTCAGTTTTCTTCTGCTAACTCGATCAATATCGGACGTCTTGTGCCGCAGGTAGTTTATTATGTATACGCATATGCGAAATTATTGGAAGAAGGTAAAATAAGCGATGGCGAGAAAATCAACGTTGTAGTGCCGACAGGTAATTTCGGGAACATCCTCGCCGCATTTTATGCTAAGAATATGGGTGTGCCGATCGGCAAGTTGATTTGCGCATCTAATGAAAACAAAGTTTTGTATGATTTCTTTGTGACTGGTACATATGACCGTAACAGAGAATTTATGTTGACAAGTTCTCCGTCCATGGATATTCTCATTTCCAGTAACTTGGAACGTCTGATTTACCGTATTGCCGGTAATGACGCCAAGGTAAATGCCGAACTGATGAAATCGTTGTCTACGAACGGCAGTTATGAGATTACGCAGCAGATGAAAGAACAGCTTGCGGATTTCTACGGGAACTATGCCGACGAGAGAGAAACAGCGCAGCGTATTAAAGAGATGTATGAGAATACGGGATATATATTGGATACTCATACGGCGGTGGCAAGTGCCGTATATGGGAAATATGTGCAGGAGACAGGAGACGGCTCGGCAACGGTGATTGCTTCCACTGCAAGCCCATTTAAGTTTACAAGAAATGTTATGAAAGCGATTGATGAAAAATATAGTGCCATGTCTGATTTTGAATTGGTGGACGAACTTTCCAAAATCGGAAACATGGCAGTACCGAATGCAATCGAGGAAATCAGAACAGCGCCGATTCTCCATGACACCGTGTGTGACAAAAGCGAGATGAAGGCAGTGGTAGAGAGTTTTTTGGGAATCGGTTCATAATTATGAAACATATTCTGATAGTTGATGATGTGTCCACCAATCTCAAGTGCGTAGGTTTAATCTTATACAATAAATACAAAGTGACGACGGTAAAATCAGGAAAAGAAGCATTGGATTGCCTCAATACTGCAATGATAGACTTAGTGCTTTTAGACATTCGTATGAACGAAATGGATGGGTATGAGGTGATGAAGCGCATGAAAAGCAATCCTAAGACCGCCGGTATTCCGATTATTCTTCTGACGGCTGATACCGATCAGGAGAGCGAGAAACGAGGGATGGAACTGGGAGCAGCTGATTATATCAGAAAACCGGTTGAACCGCAGATACTTCTTGATAGGATAGAGGCAATTTGGGATATGGAGGAGTAAGCTAAATGGGAATGGGAGGAATGATAGATTTTCTGTTTCTTTTAAGTGGAATCTATCTGATTTATACAGCTATCGTGGCAAAGAAGCGAGGAGCGATTGCTGCAAATGTTATGTTGAGCAAGAACGTGAACGTAAATGATATTAAGGACAGAGTCGGATATATAGAGTACATGTATAAGAAAATCCTGCTTGCCGGATTGATGATCTGCGCAGCGTCGGTCATACATCTTGCGAATGATTACTACATCCATTCACAGATGCTTACTTGGGTGGGGATAGCGCTTATTTTTACGGCGCTTGCCATATATACGGTTGCTTTTTCGCGCGGACAGAAGAAGTACATATCACATCGCAGCGGACAAAGCGGGCATAACAAACAAAAATAAAAAGAGAATAATTTAAAAGAGATGCTTGTCAGGCATCTCTTTTGTCTATTTGAATATAATCTCTTTCGGTGCAGATGGTCTTGTAAGCCGGTCTGATGATCTTACCGTTATTGGCAAGTTCTTCCATGCGGTGTGCGCTCCAACCTACGATTCTGGCAATGGCAAATATCGGGGTGTAGAGTTCCATCGGCAGGTTTAGCATGTTGTAAACAAAGCCGGAATAGAAGTCGACATTGACATTAACACCTTTATAAATGGGACGTTCCTTTGAGATTGTCTCAGGGGCAAGACGTTCCACTAATGAATAGAGCGCGAACTCATCATGCAGTCCCTTTTCTTCAGAAAGTTTTTCTACAAAGGATTTGAAAATAACGGCTCTCGGGTCGGATTTGGAATATACGGCATGACCTACACCGTAAATCAGACCCGCATGATCAAAAGCATCCTTGTGCAGCAAACGGGTCAGATAATCAGCGACCTGACCTTCGTTGCTCCAATCCTTTACTTCCCGCTTCATCTCTTCAAACATCTGAACAACTTTGATGTTGGCGCCGCCGTGACGGGGGCCTTTCAGAGAGCCGATGGCAGCCGCGATGACAGAGTAGGTATCTGTCAGTGAGGAAGTGACAACGTGGGTCGTAAAACTGGAGTTGTTACCGCCGCCGTGTTCCATATGTAAGATGAGAGCGATATCCAGTATCTTTGCCTCCAAAGGCGTATATTTACTGTCCGGGCGCAGAATATGAAGAATGTTCTCCGCATTAGACAGCTCCGGGCGGGGCTGATGGATATAGAGACTTTCTCCGTTATGGTAATGACTGTATGCCTGATAGCCGTAGATGGACAGCATCGGGAACAAAGCGATCAGCTGTAAACATTGGCGAAGAACATTGGGCAGGGAAGTGTCGTCGGCTCTGTCATCATAAGAGTAGAGGGTCAGAACACTTCTTGCAAGCGTATTCATCATATCGTTGCTGGGCGCCTTCATAATGATATCGCGCACAAAGCTGGTAGGAAGGGAACGGTAACCGGATAACAGACGGGAAAATTCTTCGAGCTCCTGTTTGTCGGGGAGTTTGTCAAAGAGAAGAAGATAAGTGACTTCTTCAAAACCGAAGCGGTTCTCATTTGCAAATCCTTCCACTAAATCTTTGACATTGTAGCCTCTGTAAAAGAGCTTTCCGTGAGTTGGGACCTGAACGCCGTCCACAATTTTATTTGCACGTACGTCGGAAATATTTGTAAGACCGGCAAGTACGCCTTTACCGTTTAAGTCGCGGAGACCGCGTTTGACATCATATTTTGTAAATAATTCGGTATCTATAATACCGGCTTGCTCGCTTAAGTTTGCAAGTCGCATAATCTCTGGTGTAATTTCAGAAAAACTGTTCTGCTCCATGATAGGTGCCTCCCTTCATCATTCTCATTTCCACAATTCACTCATATACATAACTATCATACCATGAACAAAAAGTGTGAAACAAGAAAAATCGGCAATTTAAGAAAGATTTAACATTATTCAAAAAATGTTCATATATTCAAAAGTAATGCTTTTTGAACGGTTATACACTTTTTTCTTTTGCTGGCTTTTTAACGGAAATAGTATTACAATGATATGCGAAGAAAAAATCCGGTATCGGTTGTGAAAACATTTGCACCGGAATACAATTTGGGGAAGGAGCATATTGCAGGAAATGGATAAGAAAGAAATATTAGAGCGCGTGGATCATACTCAGCTAAAGGCGTTTGCGACATGGGAGGATATTGCAAAGCTGTGCGACGAAGCAATTGCGAATCAGACGGCTTCCGTCTGTGTGCCGCCGACTTATATTAAGCGTATTCATGATACTTACGGTGACAAGATTAATATCTGTACTGTGGTGGGTTTCCCGTTAGGATACAGTGTGACGGAGGCAAAAGTTGCGGAGACAAAACAGGCAGTCAAAGATGGAGCGCACGAGATTGACATGGTCATCAATATCAGCGATGTGAAGAACGGTATGTATGACAAAGTTGAGAAAGAGATCCGGACACTCAAAGAAGCATGTGAAGGACATATATTAAAAGTGATCATTGAGACATGTTATCTGACAAAAGAGGAGAAGATAGCTATGTGCAAAGCAGTGACAAATGCCGGCGCAGATTACATTAAGACTTCTACCGGATTCGGTACAGGAGGGGCTGCGATAGAGGATATCAAACTCTTTAAAGAGCATATCGGCGAAGGCGTTAAGATTAAGGCGGCGGGAGGTATCTCAACACTGGAAGACTTGGAGGCATTTGTGGCGGAAGGCTGTGACCGGATAGGGACTTCCAGAGCGGTCGGGCTGCTGCAGGACTAAGGCGTATCTTTTATGATTTCATTATTGACTTTTATAGGCGGTTTTGAGATAATGAGAACGATGTACGGGCGATTTCGTACATAGCAGGATGGTGGCGGAAGACCTACGGTCTTTCGTTAAATAATACAATTTTAAGGAGGAGAACATAATATGTCAACAAAAGCGTATTATCCCATTTCCGAGATTGGTGCCGGCAAAGTTGGTTTTTCCAAGACGCGTTCCATCATTGAGGCAGCTTTCTACGGAAACAACGTAGTAAGAATCAACACATTAAGAGAGGCTTATGAATTAGCTAAAAATTCACCCGGTACGGTTGTAACGGACATGCCGGTTAAGAGTGGCGAGACATTCGGTCTTCCCGCTGACGCAAAAGTTCTTCTGTTTAACGACGGCGCCGTAACAGGCCGTTACGCAGCGGCACGCCGTATCAAAGGTGAGCCCGGCGTAGATGCAGCGAAGCTCGACAAAGTTGTTATGGACGCAATCTACAAAACACGTTGGAAGACGATGTATCATGCAGAGTGTTTCGTAGGTCTTGATCCTGAATTTATGGTAAAAGCTCATCTTCTGATTCCGGAAGGAGAAGAGAACTTACTGTACAACTGGATGATCAACTTCCAGTATATGTCTGATGAGTACGTTAAGATGTACAAGAATTCCAAACCGGTTGGCGATGGAAAAGAGCCTGATATCTATATCTTCTCCGATCCTCAGTGGGCACCCGAAGAGGCACCTGACGTTGATTACAGCTGCTTAAGCGATCCGCTGACACTTTGCTATTTCGATACCAATGAGAACTGTGCGGCAATCCTTGGTATGAAATACTTTGGCGAGCATAAGAAAGGTACACTGACAATGGCATGGGCGCTTGCTAACAGAAATGGTTACGCATCCTGCCATGGCGGACAGAAAGAATATCTGTTAAGTGACGGTTCCAAATTTGTTGCGTCCGTATACGGTCTGTCAGGTTCCGGTAAGTCCACATTGACACATGCTAAGCATGGTGGCAAATATGAAATTAAGGTTCTTCATGACGACGCATTCATCATCAATACAGATACTTGTGCATCTGTTGCGCTTGAGCCTACTTACTTTGATAAGACAGCAGATTATCCTACGGGATGTCCTGATAATGAATATTTGTTATCCGCTCAGAACTGTTCTTGTACGATGGATAGCGAGGGTAAGATTCAGCTTGTTACAGAGGATATCAGAAATGGTAATGGTCGTGCGATTAAGTCCAAATTATGGTCTCCTAACCGTGTAGATAAGATTGACGCTCCTGTTAACGCAATCTTCTGGATCATGAAAGATCCTACAATTCCGCCGGTAGTAAAACTGAAAGGTTCCGCTTTGGCATCCGTTATGGGCGCTACTCTGGCAACCAAGACATCTACTGCAGAGCGTGTTGCGGCTGGTACAGACCTTAACGCAATCCGTATCGTACCTTATGCTAACCCGTTCAGAACTTATCCGTTAGTTAATGACTATGATAAGTTCAAGAAGTTAGTAGAAGAGAAGAACGTAGCTTGCTACATTGTTAATACAGGCGATTTCATGGGCGAGAAGGTTAAACCTGCTGATACCCTTGGAATCCTTGAGACAATCGTAGAAGGTAAGGCACAGTTTACACAGTGGGGACCTTTTGAAGACATCGAAATCATGAATACATGGGATGGTCAGACAGAAGGCTTCAAGAACTTTAACGCAGATCTTGGCGATGCTGATTATAAGGCACAGCTTAAGAGCGCTATGGAGACACGTGTGAAAGCTGTTGAAGATTTTGCAACGAAGAAGGAAGGATATGATAAACTTCCTGATGAAGCGCTGGCAGCTCTTAAGAAGCTGGTTGAAGCTTTGAACTAAGAGGGTTTAGCAAAGTTTCATTACAACGAAATAATTGAGTCTGAATAGACTTAGGGCAAGAAGGGGTGTATAATATTTATATGCCCCTTTTTTGTATAGATTTTTCTGATATTTTGTGGGATTCGGGCATTGAAATATACAAAAGCATAATGTTGAGTACGGAGGGAGAAGAAAAATGTATCATTGCCATATTTGTTTTTACCTGCTTGAAGGTGACAACGGTTTATTGACAACGGTAAAAGAAATAGAACCGCTTTTTCATTTTACACATGAGTTTTTATCGGATAATATACCTGTGGGAGAAGCGATGCACAACGCTGATGTGATTCTGGCGGATATGAGTGACAAGGATTGTACGGAATTGCTTCAGATGCTGCTCACATATAAGAAGAATGAAGCTGAACTGATACTTCTGGCGCAGAAAGACCAGACGATGCTGCTTTTAGATCAAGCGAAGGCATTAACGGGAACGGAGGAAGTTACGGATATATGGCCGATGCCGATGTCTAAGGATGAATTGTGTTTTCGATTCCGGAAATGGCAGGAAACATACAAAATGCGTAAGGATTTCTGGCAGAATAGGAACTATCTGGATTCTATGATAAACAGTGTGCCACACATGATCTGGTATAAAGATAAAGAAGGCGCGCACATGAAAGTAAATGAGTTTTTTTGCCAGACAGTCAATAAGACGATGGAACAGATTAAAGGGCGTGGACATTATTACATATGGGATATTGACCCGGAAGAATATGCCAAAGGCGAGTTTATCTGTATGGAATCCGAGTATGAGGTCATGGAGAAGAGAGAGACGCGCGTTTTTGATGAAAATGTGAAGATTGGTGACAGCATAAGGCAATTAAAGACTTATAAATCACCGCTCTTTGATTTGGACGGAAGCGTTATGGGTACGGTCGGCGTAGCAATTGACGTGACACAGGAACGGCTTTATGAGCAGATGATTGTCAAGAATGCCAATACGGATTTCCTGACGGGACTTTACAACAGAAGATATGTGTATGAGTATATTGAGCAGATGGAAGAAGGACATTTGACGATTTTCTGTATTGACCTTAATAAATTCAAGAGCATCAATGATATTTATGGGCATCAGGAAGGCGACAGAGTTTTGGTGCTTACGGCAAAGGTTCTTCAAAAATGTATGCCGGAGTCATTGATTGCAAGAACAGGCGGAGATGAATTTTTGATCGTGATGCCCGGGGAGCATACGGAACAAGAGATTGAAGAGACGAGGCAGATGATTGAACAACGGATTGACAATGCTTACGCGGAGGAAGCACATTTTCGTGATATATCAGCCAGTGTCGGTGCGGCTCATTCTGCTCGCGGGAGGGAAGCTTTTGACGCATTAGTGGGTGAGGCGGATGCTCTTATGTACAGGGAGAAACAGCGGAAGCGTTAGCGGGTAACCAGAGAACTGGAGTTTTTGCAGAGTGTTGCAAGAGAAGTGAGAGAACAGGCGCAAGGAGCATTTTTCCATAAAAAACGATAAAATCCGGTTGTAATATGTCACTATCTCGGATATAATAGAACTAACCTGAAATGTGCGACAAAGTCTTGTTATTTTGAACCTACAGATACTTTAAACGGGATTCTTATATTGCCATATGGATGTCATGCCTCCGGCTATAAGCCTTATGCAGTGGAAGGCAGAAGTATGGTTGCGGTTACCCACCTAGCTTGGCTAGGAGTCAAAATACAAGATCCGGCATTTCGGGGTAACACGAAAGACAAAAAGCAGTCGTTTGATACGGCTGCTTTTGTTTAACATAAGGACGGTACGCGAAGCGTACTGTCCGTTGTTATGTTAAAGTATATGATGCGATCATTCATCATAATAATAAAATATGTGATGTTGAAATATATGGTCATATCATAAAATGATGTTGAACCGAATGTAGATGAAGTAAAATCATAAGGATATGAGAATGAAGATGAAGTATGATGCAAAACTGATTATGAAAATGGCCTTGATTTTTTTCGGGCTGTTATTTTTGGTATGTATATGGTTAGGGAAAAGAGAGCGTATTATGAAGGCGCCGGAAGGCGAGAAAATTACATGTGACGATGCGGTCATCTTACTGGAAGCATTGGAGATACAGCCGCCTGCGGAATTAGAGACAGCGGGTAATCTGACTTACAGCCAATATATGGACGTATACGAACAGCTTGACGGAGAACTGATAGGGATGCCGGATTTTACCGACAGATATAGGAAAGACTATGAGATGCTGAGAGACGATTGGTATGAGGCATACGGAATCATGCTGGCACATTTTGATACGAAGCAGTCGGTTTGGGAGACGGAAATTTTTCTGCTAAAGCTCGACAGGGCGGAACAAAAAGCTTATACGGATAACGGTGCTATGCAGGAGGCATATACATATTGCTCAACGGAATTCGAAAGTCATGTGCTTCACAGCATGAAGGTGTATGTGAAGGAAAATATGCTGCTTACGATTGCTTCCGTGCTTCCGGAAGAGTATGAACTTGAGAATGTATGGGTGGCGGAAGCGGAAGAGGGAAAAATAGCATGTTTTTACAGACAGCTTGCATTTGAGGTAGCGACAGAGCAGACGGCAGAAAGAGAGCAGATCGCAGACTTGACTTTTCGTGACGGTATGTTAACGGGTATCAAAGAAAAAGACGAAAAGATTCACGGGAAATTATTGTGGGTATCAAAGGAAGAACTTGAGATTGAAGGATGCGGTATTTATCCGATTGCGGAAGGAATGGAGGTATATAAGCTATATGGAAGTCTGGAGACACTTGGGCGGACAGACTTAAAAATCGGCTACGCAGATACTGATTATGTGATTGATAAGGGAAAGGTCTGCGCCTGCCTTGTATCTGAGAAGGAAGCGGCGGACAGAATCCGCGTGCTGCTGAAGAATACTGTAAAGGGCAGTAATTATCATGAGGCGGTGGAACTGCATGTAGATGGAGAGAAAATACGGATTGAAGCAGAAGATTTAGAGATTGGCGAAAGAAGAGTATACCGCTGCGAGGCATTGACTGACAGAGTCATTGTAGAAATGGAAGGAATTGAAAAAGAGGATAACGCCTATCGGGGAGCAATCGAGTGTTATCGCAATACAGAGGGAATGGTACTGATCAATGAACTGCCTTTGGAAGAATATCTGTATGCGGTAGTGCCCAGCGAGATGCCGGCGTCCTATCCGATGGAATCGCTGAAAGCACAGGCTGTTTGTGCCAGAACATATGCGTATCTCTATATCCTTCATGCGGGATTGCCGGAAGTCGGTGCACATGTGGACGACACTACATCCTATCAGGTTTATCATAACTGCAGCGAGCATATGGATGCAACGACGGCGGTTAAGGAAACAGACGGAATGCTTCTTGTTTATCAGGGCATGCCGGCGCAAAATTATTACTATTCGACTTCATGCGGCGTCGGAACGGATGCCGGGATATGGAAAGCGGGAAACAGTGAGGATTTATCATATATGAGGGCGGTACGGATGAATCTTCATGCGCAGGAAGAGAGAGCTGAAGGTGGAGATATGCAAGATGCAGATATGGAAGATGCAGATGAAACGGATATTGAAACTGAAACCGACAAGGCGGGCAGTATCAGTTCCTTACAGGAGGAAGAGACATTTCGCAAGTTTATTACCTCTAAGAACGACTCAGATCTGGAGAGCGATGAACCGTGGTATCGCTGGACATACACGGTGAAGGAGATAGACAGGGATCTGATGTTTAAGCGGATGGAAGAGCGTTTTAGTGTGAGTCCGGAATCTGTACTGACTGAGGCGGAAGGGGGATATTTCGTGTCCCAGAGCATTGACAAATTGGGAAAAATCAAGGAAATCAGCATTGCGCGAAGAGGTGCGGGAGGCGTCGCCTCCGAGTTACTGATTGTGGCTGAGACAGGAACCTATAAGATACTCGGAGAATATAATATCCGCTGCGTACTTTGCGATAGGAGAAGTGAAGTGACAAGACAGGATGGAAGTACGGTTGTTCCGTCGTCGCTTCTGCCAAGCGGATTTTTTGTGATCGAAACTGGTAAAAAAGAAGAAAGTGTGGTAGGATATACGTTAATTGGCGGTGGTTACGGACACGGTGTGGGAATGTCGCAAAATGGTGCGAAAAGCCTTGGAGAAGAAGGCGCAGACTACCGTTACATTTTGGATTTCTTTTTTCCGGGCTGCGAGACGAAACATCTCGGAGAAGATAATTGACGTGAGATAATTCTATTGAAGCAAGTTAGGTGATTTATGAGAACAATCTATAGACTCTATTACATATTTCGTGATTTCAACTGGCAGATGACGAAGAAAAATATAGCGGCGTTTGCGGCGAGTACCGCTTTTTTTCTCTTTCTGTCCATGATACCGCTTCTGATGGCGTTATGTGCCATTCTGCCGTACACGAGACTGACGGAAGCAAATTTAATCAGTGCAATTACACAATTTACGCCGGATGCCATGGAAGCGCTTGTCATAAGCGTTGTGTCCGACGTGTATGCGCGTTCAGCAGGCACGATTACGATTTTTGCGATAGTAACGATCTGGTCGGCGTCTAAGGCGATGCTTGCGCTTACAAGAGGATTGAATGCGGTAAATGATTTTGAAGAGAGACGTAACTATTTTGTACTGCGGTTTATTGCGTGTTTTTATACGGTAATTATTCTTCTCGCAATGATTTTAGCGCTGTTTGTTATGGTGTTTGGCAATGTTATCGTTAATTTTCTCTTAAGAGATATTCCGCCCCTGCATATACTCGTGCAGTTTATCATGCATTTCAGGTTTTTGCTTTCCTGGGCGCTGCTGACGCTGATATTTGCCTTGATTTATGCTTATGTGCCTAATAACAAGATGCGCTTTAAAGGACAGATTCCCGGAGCCGCGTTTTCGGCGATCATGTGGAGTGCGGCGTCCTACGCATTTTCCGTCTATGTGGACAGTTTCAACGGATTCGGCACATACGGCGGGTTGACTACCATAGTCATTTTGATGTTCTGGTTTTATCTGCTTATGTATATTTTGCTGATCGGCGCACATATTAACCGATATTTTGGTCCGGTATATAAATTTCTGTTCGGATGGCTTGACAAGTCAGGTAAAAGTCACTAAAATGTCAATAGATTTGTTGAAAATGAATGATTGAAAAGCTTTGAAGGTGTCAGTAGAAAATTATTTTCCGTCAGAGATAGGGAGCCAGCGGCTGGAAGCTTCCTTCGGTTCAGATAATCTTTTGAATTTCCCACCGGAGCCGTCCGGGTGAACGAAGTAGTCCGGAACGTTACGGCACGTTACGCCGCTAGAGGTGTCTGCACGCGCACAAGGCAGCCATAAGGCAGGGAGTTGTGATGACGTGACAGGAAACTGGGTGGTACCGCGGATATAATTCGTCCCATGTGTGTTGTGCACATGGGACTTTTTTGTACTATGAGCATGAAGAAAGCATCAGCAAACCAGTAAAAAGGAGAACGAGGATGAAAGAAAAATTAGAACAAATTAAAGCGGAAGCGCTGCGCCAGATTGAAGCAAGCGATGCGCTGGAGAAACTGAATGAAGTAAAAGTCAATTATCTTGGCAAAAAGGGAGAGTTGACGGCCGTATTAAAGAGTATGAAGGACGTTGCGCCGGAGGAGCGACCGAAGGTTGGACAGCTTGTCAACGAGACGAGAGAAGAGATTGAGCGCGTGTTGGAAGAGTCCGTAAAGAAGATGGAGAAGGCAGTCAGAGAAGCGAAGATGAAGAAGGAAGTCATCGACGTGACACTGCCTGCGAAGAAGAGTAACGTGGGGCACCGACATCCCAACACAATCGCTTTGGAAGAAGTTGAAAGAATTTTTATCGGTATGGGATATGAAGTCGTGGAAGGACCGGAAGTGGAGAAAGATTATTATAATTTTGAGGCACTGAATATTCCGGCGGATCATCCGGCAAAAGACGAGCAGGATACATTTTATATTACCGGAGATATCTTGCTTAGGACACAGACGTCTTCCACGCAGGTACATGAGATGGAGAAGGGCAAGCTGCCGATTCGTATGATTGCTCCCGGCAGGGTATTTAGGTCCGACGAGGTGGACGCTACCCATTCGCCGTCATTCCATCAGATTGAAGGTCTGGTTATCGACAGAAACATTACGTTTGCCGACTTAAAAGGTACGCTTGCAGAGTTTGCCAAAGAATTGTTCGGAGAAGAAACCAAGGTGAAATTCAGACCGCATCACTTTCCGTTCACGGAGCCAAGCGCGGAGATGGATGTGACATGCTTTAAATGCGGCGGGAAAGGATGCCGCTTCTGCAAGGGAGAAGGATGGATTGAGATTTTAGGCTGCGGAATGGTTCATCCTCATGTGCTTGAGATGAGCCACATTGATCCGGAACAGTATACAGGATTTGCTTTCGGTGTAGGCTTGGAGCGAATTGCATTGTTGAAATATGAGATTGATGACATGAGACTGTTGTATGAAAACGATATTCGTTTCCTGAAACAGTTCTAGTTCGAATAAATAGGAGGGACAGATTGAAAATTAGAAATTTTCAATCGCGAGATTTGTGTCTGCGCGCACTTGACACAAACTCGTTAATGCGCAAAAAACGTGCGCAGAAATGAGGGAAAATATGAATACAGCATTATCATGGATTAAAGCATATGTGCCGGATTTAGAGTGCACAGATCAGGAATATATGGATGCGATGACGTTATCCGGAACCAAGGTAGAAGGCTACAACAGACTGGATAAGAATTTGGAGAAGATTGTCGTAGGTCAGATTGATAAGATTGAGAAGCATCCCGATGCAGACAAACTTATTGTCTGTCAGGTCAACATCGGTTCCGAGGTGATTCAGATTGTGACAGGTGCGCCTAATGTCAAAGAGGGGGATAAAGTACCCGTCGTATTAGACGGCGGTAAGGTTGCAGGAGGACATGACGGCGGACCGCTGCCGGAGGACGGTATTGTCATCAAAGCGGGTAAATTGCGCGGTGTGCCTTCTAATGGTATGATGTGTTCCATCGAAGAACTTGGTTCGGATAGGAACATGTATCCGGAAGCGCCGGAAATGGGAATTTATATTTTTGCAGATGATGTGGAAGTCGGTTCGGACGCCATAGAAGCACTGGGTTTAAGAGATACGGTATTCGAGTACGAGGTAACTTCCAACCGTGTGGACTGCTATAGTGTCATCGGTATTGCGAGAGAGGCGGCGGCAACATTCCGCAAGCTTTTTTATCCGCCGGATGTTCAGGTAAAAGAAAACAGCGAACGGGTTGAAGATTATGTGTCAGTGGAGGTGCAGGATAAAGAACTGTGTCCGAGATATTGTGCAAGAGTCTGCACCAATATCAAAATAGGACCTTCGCCGAAGTGGATGCAGAGGCGCCTTGCGGCAAGCGGCATCCGTCCCATCAACAATCTCGTGGATATCACCAACTATGTGATGGAAGAGTATGGGCAGCCCATGCACGCTTTTGATTTAGATACGATAGCGGGACATAAGATTATCGTGCGCCGTGCCAAAGACGGAGATGTATTCCGCACCTTAGATGGGCAGGAGAGAAATCTTGATTCCGATGTTCTGATGATCTGCGACGCGGAGAAAGAAGTAGGTATTGCGGGTATCATGGGAGGAGAGAATTCCATGATTACAGATGAAGTTAAGACCGTATTATTTGAGGCCGCAACTTTTAATGGCGCCAATATCCGTAAGTCCGCTAAGAGAATCGGTTTGAGGACTGATGCGTCCGGTAAGTTTGAAAAAGGGCTCGATCCTTATAATGCTGAACTAGCAATTAACAGAGCATGTCAGTTGATCGAAGAACTTGGCTGCGGCGAGGTGGTAAGCGGTATTGTGGATGTACACGGAGAGTTGAAAGATAATGTGGTACTTTCTTTTGAACCGGACCGATATAATAAACTGCTGGGCACAGATGTATCGAAAGAAGAAATGTTGGATATCTTTAAGATGATAGAAGTTGATTATGATCCGGAATCAAACAATCTGACAATGCCTACGTTCAGACAGGATTTGCTTCGTCAGTGTGATATTGCAGAGGAAGTTGCCCGTTTCTACGGGTATGATAAGATTCCGACCACACTGCCTAACGGAGAGGCAACTACGGGTAAGCTGCCGTTTAAGCTTCGTATCGAGCAGAAAGCAAGGGATATCGCCGAATACTGTGGTTTTTCACAAGGTATGTGTTATTCGTTTGAGAGCCCGAAGGTATTCGATAAGCTGCTGCTTGCCGCGGACGACCCGGCACGTAACGCGATTCAGATTTCCAATCCGCTTGGCGAGGATTTCTCGATTATGAGAACCGTTTCTCTAAACGGTATGCTTACAAGTCTTGCGACCAACTATAACAGAAGAAACAAGGACGTGCGCCTTTATGAACTTGGCAACATCTATATACCGAAAGCCCTGCCGCTTAAGGAATTGCCTGATGAGAGAATGCAGTTTACACTCGGTATGTACGGTGACTGTGATTTCTTTACGATGAAGGGTGTGGTGGAAGAGTTCTTCGACAGCATCGGTATGCGCAGGAAGGTTACTTATGATCCTCATGCAGGGAAGAATTTCTTACATCCCGGCAGACAGGCAGATATCGTTTATGAGGGAGTAACGCTCGGCTATCTGGGAGAAGTACATCCTGAAGTGTGTGAGAACTATGACATGAAGACCAAAGCTTATGTGGCGGTACTCGATATGCCGCAGGTAGAACCTTTTGCAACCTTTGATCGAAAATATGAGGGAATTGCCAAGTATCCTGCTGTATCGAGAGACATCAGTATGGTAGTGCCGAAGGATATTCTGGTGGGACAGATTGAAGCGGTTATTGCACAGCGCGGAGGAAAGATCCTCGAAGAGTATCAACTGTTTGACGTCTACGAAGGAGATCAGATTGAAGAAGGATTTAAATCAGTGGCATATTCCATTACTTTCCGCGCGAAAGACAGGACTTTAGAAGAAGCTGACGTGTCAGGCGCAATGAAGAAGATTTTGAACGGGTTGGAAGGAATGGGAATCGAACTGAGAAAATAAGTAACATTCTTCAGATTTAACTTAGCGAGGTTTGCTTTGTAAATTCTGAAAGACAGAAATTATATCATGGAAAGCGGGGGTAAACATGGAACACAAGAATACATGGGAAACTTATCAGGCAAAACAGTTAAAAGAAGTAGATGAATTTGCGCAGGAATACATGGCGTTTCTGGATAATGGTAAGACAGAACGGGAGTGCATCGACCAGATTGTCAATATGATTGAGCAGGAGGGATATCAGGAGTTAGAGACTCTTGTCACGTCCGGTGCGAAGTTAAAGAGCGGTGACAAGGTATACTCTGTCTGGATGAATAAATCTATTGTGATGTTCCGTATCGGTCAGAAGAAAATGACGGAAGGAATCAATATTCTCGGCGCGCATATTGATTCCCCGCGTCTGGATATTAAACAGAATCCGCTATACGAAGACGGAGGTTTTGCATATCTTGACACACACTATTACGGTGGCGTGAAGAAATATCAGTGGGTGACGCTTCCGCTCGCGATTCACGGTGTGGTAGTTAAGAAAGACGGAACGACCGTGGAAGTAAATGTGGGTGAGAATGAGGACGATCCAGTATTTTTTGTATCCGATTTATTGATTCATCTGGCACAGGAACAGTTAGATAAAAAAGCAAATAAAGTGATAGAGGGTGAAGCGCTGGATATTATCATCGGCAATAAACCTCTATTGCTTGACAAGAAGGATAAAGCCGAATCTAAGAAGAATCAGAAAGAGACAGAAGAACCGGATGATAAAGCGGCTCAGAAAGATGCTGTGAAAAAGGGGATTCTGGAAATCCTGCAGAAGACTTACGATATCGAGGAAGAGGATTTTATTTCAGCGGAATTAGAAGTGGTTCCGGCGGGCAGAGCGAGAGAAGCAGGTTTTGACAGAAGCATGATTCTGGCATATGGGCAGGACGACAGAGTCTGTGCGTTTTCTTCTCTGAAAGCGATGCTGGAAGCCGGTGAGCTTGAGCGTACGGCATGTTGTATTTTGGTAGATAAGGAAGAGGTCGGAAGTGTTGGCGCAACCGGTATGCAGTCCCGATTTTTTGAGAACGCAGTGGCGGAAGTGCTGAATCTGACAGGAGAGTACAGCGAATTAAATGTGCGCAGGTGTCTGGCGCATTCCTGTATGCTTTCCTCCGATGTGAGCAGTGCGTTTGACCCTTCCTACGCGGCAAGCTTTGATAAGAAGAATGTGGCGTATTTGGGCGGCGGAATGGTATTCAATAAGTTTACCGGCGCCAGAGGTAAATCCGGTTCAAACGATGCCAATGCAGAATATCTCGCACACATCAGAGCTATTTTTGAAAAAGAAGAAGTTAATTTTCAGACGGCGGAACTCGGCAAAGTTGATTTGGGAGGAGGCGGCACAATCGCATATATTCTTGCGCTTTACGGAATGAATGTGATTGACAGTGGCGTTGCGGTTCTTAACATGCATGCTCCGTGGGAAGCGACCAGCAAGGCGGATGTATATGAAGCCAAGAGAGGATATGTCGCGTTTTTGAAACATGCGGATTTATAAATTGCGGCGTGTGAAGTCATATATAGAAACGGATTACGGAAATGGAAGCGATAAAGAAATCGGATTTTTATTTTGAACTGCCGGAGGAGCTGATTGCACAGGATCCTCTGGCGGATCGTTCCGATTCCCGCCTGCTATTGTTAGATAAAGAAAGCGGAAGGACGGAACATCATATTTTTAAAGAGATTGTTGACTATTTAAGACCGGGTGACTGTTTGGTCTTAAATAACACTAAGGTACTGCCGGCAAGACTTATGGGCATCAAGGAAGAGACGGGGGCGTCAATCGAGGTTTTGCTTTTGAAAAGAAAAGAAAACGATATCTGGGAGACGCTTGTGAAACCGGGGAAGAAAGCAAAACCGGGTACGAAGCTTGTTTTTGGAGACGGCAGTCTGAGGGCGGAAGTACTTGAGGTGGTGGAAGAGGGCAACCGTCTGATAAGATTTTCTTATGACGGTATTTTCGAGGAAGTATTGGATCGTCTCGGTGAAATGCCACTCCCGCCTTATATTACTCATAAATTACAAGATAAAAACCGCTATCAGACAGTCTACGCGAAGTATGACGGATCGGCGGCGGCGCCGACTGCCGGGTTGCATTTTACGGAAGAACTGCTTGGGCAGATAGAAGATAAAGGCGTGGCAATTGCTTATGTAACGCTGCATGTCGGGCTGGGAACGTTCCGTCCGGTGAAGGCGGATAATATTTTGGAACATCATATGCATTCTGAGTATTATCAGGTGACTGAGGAGGCAGCGCAGAAGATTAACCGGGCGAAGGAGGAAGGGCATAGAGTTATCTGTGTCGGGACCACGAGCTGCCGCACGGTGGAGAGCGCGGCAAAGGCGGACGGGACATTGGAAGAATGCTGCGGCAACACGGAGATTTTCATTTATCCGGGGTATCGTTTTAAAGTATTGGACTGCCTTATTACGAATTTTCACTTGCCGGAATCTACGCTTGTGATGCTTGTCTCGGCGCTAGCCGGCAGAGAAAACGTATTATCGGCATATGAGGAGGCGGTCAGGGAAAAATACCGATTTTTTAGCTTTGGTGATGCTATGTTCCTGACAGATTCCTTTACAAAAGAGGGTAAATCATGTAAGATGTAAATTATCTGATAGACGTCGGGGGATACGGATGTAGAGTGTGCGAGGCAAATTTTACAATCGGTCGTTGTCGGATTTTTGAAACATAAGAGAAAGGTAGAGGGGAATATGGAGGAGAGAAGAAAAAACAAACGCATGGAACTGGAGTCCAAGTTACTGATTAAGAGAATGGATAATTCAGAATTGTCGGAAGAAGTGAATATTACTGTAACTGACGTATCTAAAACGGGGATTGGCTTTTTATGTGATGCCGGACTTGAAGTCGGGGCGGTATATGAGTCTTTTCTGACGATATGGACGAAGGAAGTATTGCATGCATTTCTGGAAATAATCCGTGTGGATCCCGGAGAGGACGGCATGTATATCTACGGCGCGATTTTTATCGGAATGTCTGAGATTGATGCGAGCAGAATCGAGACTTACGGCACGATTACGAGCATGGAGGCATAGAAAGAATTATATAGAAAGAAGAGTGGAATGGGACAGAAGAAACATACAAACTTGTGGTTGGAATTCATGGTGATTGCCGCATCAATTGTGGCGCTTATGCTGCTTGTGTATTTTGTAGTGATTGTCTCATTTCAAAACGGCGCACAGTCAACTAATGTGACAATGCGGGTGGCAGGACAGATTGCGGCAAGCATTTTTGGGGATCCGACGAATGAACAGGTGGAGACTGTGAGTCTGATGATACGTTACGGCGCGCATGTTGCGTTGTTTTTCGTGGTCGGACTTGTCACGGCGTTTGTGAGTATGGTGATATGCAGGCACTATTTCCGTATAATCGGGATACTGGCGTCGGGTGTGATTTGCTATGGGCTGGCATATTATACCGAATATTATAAACAGTTTATAGAGGGAAGGCATTTTCAGATGTCAGATGTGGCGCTAAACTGGTATGGTAGTCTGGCAGGAATTATCTGCATGATAGTTTCGTATTTTCTGAACAGACTGTTAGTGAAGCTGTCGTCCTGAACCTGAATGCAGGTGTAATTAAGTATAAAAAGTTAAAGAGAGTATTTTATTGACGGCATTGCGTAGAAAATGTAGAAATTCTTGCAATGCCGTTTGTCCTGTATCCTATTCAGGTGTTTTCGCATTATAAACCTCGTTTACAATAGTAATGTTTTTGACTGATTACTTCTTGGTATGTATGGGGTAGCCGTGGCTGGTCATGACATCAGCAGCCTGTTTAATTGCATTTTCATCATAAAACTCAATGCGCAGCGCGCCCTCGGCAAGCTCCCTGTTATGATTGATGCCGATATTCTTGATGCTCACATCGTGCATGGCAAGAAGAGAAGCAATGGCGGCTATTGCCCCCGGTTTGTCTGCGATGTCTACCGTGAGTGCATGTTCCGTTTTGATCGGTCCGCTGGAAGTATTGACGAAGGACTCCCTGTAATTTCTTGCGGCGTCGAAGAAGTCGTACAAGGCGTTTTCAGCGCGGTAGTCGAGACAGACGGCGATATCATTCAATGATTTAATATACGTTTTCAAAAGTTTCGAAATATTTTCTGTGTTGGTCAGGCAAATCTGTTGCCACATTGCAGGAGAAGAGGAGGCAATTCGCGTGATGTCTTTGAACCCGCCGGCAGCAACCATCTTCATGACTCCCTCCTTGGAATCGGCATCTTTTACCAGATTAACTAGGGAGGCGGCAATCACGTGAGGAAGATGGGATATGGCGGCCGTCACATAATCATGTTCTTCATAACTTAAGACAAGCGGAATCGCACCGATGATTTCCACCAGATTGTGATATGCGGTCAAATTTTCCTTGGGCACTGTGTTGGAGGGCGTCAGAATATAGTAGGCATTTTCCAAGAGAGCAGCGTTGGAATTCGGATAGCCGAAGCGTTCTGAGCCGGTCATAGGATGTCCGCCGATAAACTGCTTGTTTAACCCTAAGGATTCTATCTGCCTGTGAATGCCGGTTTTGACACTTCCCACATCGGTCAATATTGTTTCCGGAGACAGATACTGCTTTAAAATGAGCAGATTCTCATCATTATGTGCAACCGGAGCGCATAAAAATATATAGTCACAGGATTGAAAGGAACCGTCAATGGACGAAGTGATTTCGTTTGCGACATGATCTTTATGCGCGAGTTGCAAAGACGCTTCATTGGGGTCGTATGCAATGATGTGTGCGTCCGGCATCTTGGCGCGGATTGCTTTGGCTATGGAACCGCCAATCAGTCCCAGTCCTATAAAACCAAATGTAAGAGTGCTCATAGAGTTGTGCCTTTCTTATTAAAAGATTCTGTAATGTTCGCGGAGCGAATCTCGTCAAGTAAATCCCGTAGGGATAAGTTCTGAAAGTATAATCGAGTTCGCGGAGCGAATCTCGTCAAGTAAATCCCGCAGGGATTTACTTATAGTATAGCATTTTGAAGATTCCATCACAAGAGGAGAAGCGTTTGGCATGCTTTGTCACACAATTTCAAAAACTTATGCATTTCGCATAATTGATATTGAAATATTATATGAAATTTAGTAAAATATACTTACAATTTGTGTTTGGGAATATAATTAACAGAACAAACTGCCCAATCATGAGTGAATAACAGAACTGGAGGAGCTAGAGAAATGAATATTTACACAACGGATAAGATTCGTAATGTGGTTTTACTGGGGCATGGCGGCTGTGGTAAGACCAGTTTGGTGGAGGCGATGGCTTACCTGTCCGGTATCACTTCCAGAATGGGCAAAGTAGATGACGGTAATACGGTAAGTGATTTCGGCAAGGAAGAACAGAAACGCCATATATCCATTGCGACATCTGTTGTTCCGGTCGAATGGGAAAACGTAAAGATTAATGTCTTAGATACGCCCGGTTTCTTTGACTTTGTTGGAGAAGTAGAGGAAGCGGTCGGCGCCGCGGACGCAGCGATCATTGTTGTGTCGGGTAAGGCCGGCGTGGAAGTCGGTACGGAGAAGGCATGGGAACTGTGTGAGAAGTATAAGCTGCCGAGATTTGTGTTTGTAACGGATATGGATATTGATAATGCGTCTTTCCGTCAGGTAGTGGAAGATATGACTGAGAAGTATGGTAAGAAGATTGCGCCGTTCCACCTGCCGATTCGTGAGAACGAGAAATTTGTAGGATATATCAATGTCATTACGGAACAGGCGTACCGCTGGGAAGGCAAAGAAGTTGTTGAATGTGAAATGCCTGAATACAGCAAAGCTAATTTGCAGTTATGCAGAGATACTCTGATGGAGGCCGTAGCCGAGACAAGTGAAGAGTTTATGGAGAGATACTTTAACGGTGACAGCTTTTCAGAGGCAGAAATCAGAGCGGCGCTGCGCAGTAATGTTATGGACGGAAGCGTTGTGCCTATGTCCATGGGTTCGAATGTACTATGTCAGGGCATCTATACACTGCTCGATGATATTGTGAAGTACATGCCAAGTCCGGAGAATCGTGAATTGGCAGGAATCGATTTAAAGAGCAATGAGATATTTGAGGCAAACTTTGATTTCTCGAAACCGAAATCAGCGTATATTTTCAAGACGATCGTGGATCCGTTTATCGGCAAGTACTCGCTGATCAAGGTATGTTCCGGTGTATTTAAGAACGACGACACTATATATAACGACGAGAAAGAAGTCGAGGAGAAAATCAACAAATTATATGTGATGCAGGGAAATAAGCCCATCGAGGTGAAGGAACTGCATGCGGGAGATATCGGTGCCATTGCAAAGCTGACAGCGGCAAGAACCGGCAATACGTTGTCCACTAAGGCAAGAATTATCCGATATGGCAAGACAGAGATTTCTACACCTTATACATATAAGAGATACAGAGCTAAGAATAAGGGCGATGTGGATAAGGTAGCGCAGGCGCTGCAGAAGATGAAACATGAGGATCAGACACTGTGGATTGTTAATGATGCGGAGAACAAGCAGACATTACTCTATGGTATGGGCGATTTGCATCTGGATGTGATCGCGAGCAGACTGATTAACGAGTATAAAGTGGAGATAGAATTATCTGATCCGAAGATTGCATACAGAGAGACCATACGCAAGAAATCTGACGTTGAGTACAAGTATAAAAAACAGTCCGGCGGACACGGACAGTATGGTCATGTTAAGATGCGTTTCGAGACGTCAGGAGATTTGGAGTCCGCATATGTGTTTGAACAAGAAGTAGTAGGTGGTGCAGTGCCTAAGAATTACTTCCCGGCAGTAGAGAAGGGATTGCAGGATTCCGTCGGAAGCGGACCTCTTGCGGCATATCCGGTAGTGGGTGTGAAGGCAGTGCTCTATGACGGTTCTTATCATCCGGTAGATTCTTCCGAGATGGCATTTAAGATGGCGACGATTCAGGCGTTTAAGAAGGGATTCATGGAAGCAGGACCGGTACTCCTTGAGCCAATCGCTAATTTGCAGGTTACGGTACCCGATTCTTATACGGGTGATGTAATGGGCGATTTGAATAAGAGGAGAGGACGTGTGCTGGGCATGAATCCGGCAGGTAACGGCAAGACTGTGATTGAAGCGGATATTCCGGTTGCATGTTTGAATGGCTATTGTACCGATCTTCGTTCCATGACAGGAGGACGCGGCACATACAAATATGAGTTTGCAAGATATGAGCAGGCGCCGAGCGATGTACAGGAGAAAGAAGTCGCTGCAAGAGCAAATAAGGTAGCAGAAGCCGGCGGTGAGGCATAAGGGGAAGTGCCTTACGCTGTAAGCTATAACCGACTGTAGATAGAGAAGGTTTCATCTATAGGAATGGGGCGTGGTTGACACGCCCTATTCCTATGATTTTGTGCAATTTGCTTGACAAATAGGTCAAGTATAATACAATATTAAACGTGGAAAATAAAAATTGAGCTTCGTTCGATTACGGTACATGAGATGCTGTGCATCTCGGCAAACTCAGGACAGATAGTACGGAGCTGAAAGGCATGGTTATAAAATGGCAGAAATTTACAATCACAGAGAAGTAGAGACGAAATGGCAGAAAATGTGGGATGACGAGAAGGCATTTAAGACTTCTGACGATTATTCCAAACCGAAATATTATGCGTTAGTGGAATTCCCTTATCCGTCAGGACAGGGCCTGCATGTAGGACATCCGAGACCGTATACGGCGCTCGATATTGTGGCAAGAAAGAGAAGAATGCAGGGATATAATGTTTTGTACCCGATGGGCTGGGATGCATTCGGTCTTCCTACGGAAAATTATGCAATCCAGAATCATATTCATCCGAAGATAGTGACACAGAATAATGTTGCGCGTTTCAAGAGCCAGTTGCATTCGCTCGGTTATTCGTTTGATTGGGATAGGGAAGTTAATACGACAGACCCCGATTATTATAAATGGACACAATGGATTTTCCTGAAATTGTTTAAAGCGGGACTTGCATATAAATCGGAGATGCCTATTAACTGGTGTACTTCCTGTAAGGTTGGTCTTGCCAATGAGGAAGTGGTCAATGGTGTTTGTGAGCGTTGTGGTTCTGAGGTTGTGCGCAAGGTTAAGAGCCAGTGGATGCTTAAGATTACGGAGTATGCGGATAAGCTGATTGAGGGGCTTGACACGGTTGACTATGTGGAGCGGGTAAAGGTTTCGCAGAAAAACTGGATTGGTAAATCCACCGGTGCGGAAGTCGATTTCATTATCAAAGGTAAAGAAGATAAAATGCGTATCTACACGACCAGATGTGATACGTTATTTGGTGTGACATATATGGTTATGTCTCCGGAACATCCGCTTCTTGACAAGTATAAAGATGATATTCGCAACTGGGATGAGATAGAGGCTTATCGTGAGCAGGCAGCGAGAAAGTCTGATTTCGAGCGTGCGGAATTGGCAAAAGAGAAGACAGGTGTCAAGATTGACGGTCTGACAGCGGTTAATCCGGTGAGCGAGGTGGAAATCCCGATTTTTGTTTCCGATTATGTACTTATGAGTTATGGTACGGGCGCGATTATGGCGGTTCCGGCGCATGATGAGAGAGACTGGGAATTTGCGAAGAAATTTAGCCTGCCTATTGTTGAAGTAGTAGCCGGCGGTAAGGATGTGCAGGAAGAAGTCTATACGGATGTGGCGACAGGTACGATTGTTAATTCGGGATTTATCAGCGGTCTTAGCGTGGAAGAAGCCAAGGCAAAGATGATTGCATTTTTGGAAGAGAAGGGGATTGGCTGTGCCAAAATAAATTTCAAACTTAGAGACTGGGTTTTCTCAAGACAGCGCTACTGGGGAGAACCGATTCCGATTGTGCATTGTGAGAAATGCGGTTATGTACCGATTGATGAGAGTGAACTTCCGTTGGAACTTCCGGATGTGGACAGCTATATGCCTACCGATACTGGTGAATCTCCTTTGGCGCTTATGACTGATTGGGTCAATACCACATGTCCTTGCTGTGGCGGTCCGGCAAAGAGAGAGACGGATACGATGCCTCAGTGGGCCGGCTCTTCATGGTATTTTTTAAGATATACAGACCCGGACAATACGGAAGCGCTTGCAAGTAAAGAAGCGCTTGAATACTGGATGCCGGTAGATTGGTATAACGGTGGTATGGAACATACGACACTGCACTTATTGTATTCCAGATTCTGGCATAAGTTTTTGTATGACCAGAAGACAGTTCCGTGTCCGGAGCCTTATGCCAAGAGAACTTCCCATGGGATGATTCTTGGACTGAATCCGCATAATTTTGCAAATCTGCCTACGAAAGAGCAGGAAGAGCTGCTCGCCCAATATGGAAATGAGAAGGCGGTAAGAGCAGCGCTCAAGGAGAAGTACGGAGAGATGGCGGAACATCCGGTAGTCAAGATGTCCAAATCGCTTGGGAATGTAGTAAATCCTGATGATATAGTGACGGAATACGGTGCAGACACATTAAGAACATACGAAATGTTTATCGGTGCTTTTGAACTCAGTGCAGGATGGAGCGAGGATGGTGTTAAGGGATGCCGCCGCTTCTTAGAGAGAGTTTGGAAATTACAGGATATTATGTCGGATGATATGGCATACTCTAAAGATTTAGAGACAAAAATGCACCAGACGATTAAGAAAGTCAGCAATGATTTTGAGAATTTAAAGTATAATACGGCGATTGCTGCAATGATGGCGCTCATTAATGAGTTTTATAAGAAAAATTCCGTGACCAAGGGTGAATTTAAGACTTTACTTACCATGCTGAATCCGGTAGCACCTCATATCACGGAAGAATTGTGGCAGAAGACGGGATTTGACGGCAGATTGTATCAGGCGGAGTGGCCAGAATATGAGGAGGCTAAAACCGTGGAATCTACAGTAGAGATTGCTGTTCAGATTAACGGTAAGACGAGGGCTACGCTCGCTATCGGCAAGGATGATCCGAAAGAGGAAGTGATTGCCAAGGCAAAAGAAGTGATTGCGGACAAACTGACGGGGACGATTGTAAAAGAAATTTATGTTCCGGGCAGAATCGTGAATATTGTGCAGAAATAAGGGATTGTATGATTTTTAGGAATCTGGTTTTTCAGATGCTGATAGCCGCATATGGAGTCGTTATACAGGATCCAATATATGATTTCGCGGCATCCATTCCGTATGATGAGACACTATATATCAATGACTATGCGATTGCAGATTTAAATGGTGACGGTATGCCGGAAGTGTATCTGACAGCATCAAGTGGTTGGGAATACCGCGTATATTATTATCTGAACGGCAAAGTTCTTGTCGTGGATGATATCGAACCATGGGCATGGAGCAGCAGACTATGCTGCACGGAAGACGGAAGAATGGTTATGTGTGCAGTTCCTCATACGACGGGAACGGAAGGAATTATGCAGCACAGAATCTATGAGTGGGGAGATGAGGGCTATTATCTCACGGAAGATTTGTGGCGTCTTCCGGGTGGCGCAATGATTCATATTTCCGATGAGCCGGATTACGGGTCGGATGGAGAGCGGACGAGTGAGGCGGCGGATAGAGAACCTTATTATATTTCCGCCGACCGATGTATTGACCCGTGGCTGGAGCAGGTGGAACTGTCATGGCTGATCCCACAGACAGAATATGAGAATAAGATTAACGGATTAGATGGGATGACAGACATATTGAACACCTATCAGTCCGGGCAGGAAAAGTGGGGTTGGGATTGGTGGAAGGAACATGACAATCCGGAAGAAATTTATATGACGATTGAAGCGGAATTATTGAATTGGCAGCAGTGAGCAATGCAGGTAAAACAGACGGGCAGTATAAAAGCGTCAGGGACTATATTATCCCTGACGCTTTCTCATCTTTTAATTAATTTTGTCAATTTATCAATTTTATCCAGTTCTTCAGGAGTAGAATATTTACGGATAGTAGAGGTGATTATTTCGACTTCGTCTTTGGAAAAAGATATGTGGTTGTCCATACCTCTCTTGGCAATTGCCATAAAGAAAGGCATCATCTGTTCCTTGGTGAGAGACTGGCTCTCGAAGACGAGTGACTGCAGAAAGTCCAATTTGGATTTAGAGATATGTGCGACCGCAGGATCGTCCATCCAATTTCCTGTCATTTTATCATCCTTTCTGCTGCGCCGGGTGATATAACATATATACCGGTTCAGCTTTTCAAATAATGGTGCTAATTTATGAGTCCGCAGCAGTGGTGTTTTGCTGGAACATTTCATACATAGCCTTTTGCTCCGGGGTGAGCATATTCATCAGCATATCCATCATGGAGAACGCTCCGGTCTGCGCTGACTCTGATCCGTCGTTTTCGGAGGATGCAGAGTCGCTTCCGAGTGGCGGAGCAGCAGACATGTCAGGGAAAATTTCCTGCAGGGCAGACATAGTCTGCGACATTTCCTGCATGGTTTCCATGGTTTGCAGCATGTTCTGCATCTGTTCTAACTGCTTGATTTCTTCCGGAGAAGAATAGAGGCATAGTTGACGGCACAGCGAGCGCAGATCGGGTTTTTCATCAGAAGATATGCTGCAGCCGCTTATCTGGAACGGGTGTTTGCGAACATGGCTTAATGTGTATTGCAGCTCCATATATTTAATATAGACCGCCAGATGCTTTTGCATGGAAGGTTCTATGTAGGGAAGAAGAACCTTAAGCTTTTGAATCTGATTGGTAGTATATAAGGCATCAAATGCCATAACGTTTGTTGCGTCTTCATTTTTTGCAGCCATAGGATATGCCTTTCTGATGCCCCTAGTTTTCTCTACAGTATATGCTGCATGTGAGAGAAATAGGCTCTAAAAGAACCAGAGCCTATTTCCCAGATATGAAGTAATAGATGTGTAAAGGGGATTGTTTGTGGAATTAACCGCAGCAGCTGGAAAGGATTAACAACCAGATCAGGGTATTGCAGCAGTTGTTGTCGTTGTTTCCGAAAAGTCCGAAACCGCCGCCGTCGCATCCGCATCCGTCGTTGTTACCACAGCAGGATAAGAGGATGAGAATCCAGATCCATGATCCGCATCCGCCACCGAAAAATCCACCATTATTATTGTTGCATCCGCAGTGGGTTGCTGTTAAATCGCTCATTGTTTGTTCCTCCAAATGTTGTTTATGGTTTATCTTATGTCTGTTGGGCAGATGTGTGACTGATATGTGGAGGAATATTTTATTGACACGATTTTGAGAAGAGTGCAGTATATATGAGAGTGACTTCTTTTATTAAAGAAGGAAATGTTACCGAATTGTATAAAGTTGTGTCCAACTTGTGTAAATTGTGACAAAACACTTGCATAAATCTCAAGATATAGTAAAATTATACTATCTGCTAGTATGTCAAAGTGGGTTTACTAGGTACATATATTAGGGTAAAGGAGAGATCCCCCATGGAGGGATTTGAAGTTGCCGGCAGAAGATTCAGGACGGAGGCGGACTATCGCGCTGCACTGCGGGATCAGGCAAAGATTGAGGAAATCAAGGCACAAATCAATATGGAGCAGCCGGGGGAAGTCATTACGCTTTATGCAGAGATGGAAGCCGGTAAGTATCGTTTTGAAACGGCTGTCGGAAATGATTTCGATGACGAAATCTATGAACTGGCACAGGATTATAAACGTCAGGGATATGATTGCAACAGTAAGCTGCCTACAGGGAAGAAGAACTCTCTGAGGGGCAGGAGAAAAGCAGACGGGCAGACGAAGACAGCTTCTGCCAAGAAAGCGGGCAGCACGGATGCAGGAAGACAGACAAGAACCGCCAAGAAGAACAGAGATGCTGAACGGAAAGCGCTTTCACTCGACGCATATGATAAGAATATGCAGAAAGAAATCCTTTATGAGCTAAAGAAGCGTGAGAAAAGACGCAAGCTGACGGTTGTTATCTGCTCGTTGGTAGCAGTGGCATGCTTTGGATATTTTGGTGTGTACTACTATTTTTCAGACAGAACACAGGTGAATTATGAGAATCTTGCACAACTCAAAGGGAGTACGGCACTGGCTTCCGGGACTTCAACCGGTGTAACAATTCACTATACCGAGGAAGAAGAGATTGAGCTTAAAGTTCTGGAGGAATATCAGACATTATATAGTAAGAACAGAAGTCTAATCGGATGGCTGAAAATTGACGATACTAATATAGACTATCCTGTCATGCAGACTTCCAATAATGAATACTATCTGGATCATAACTACAGTCAGGAATATGATAAGAACGGAAGCCTGTTCTTAGATAAGGACTGCGATGTGGTACATAGAAGCACGAATCTGATCATATACGGACACCATATGAAGTCCGGAAAAATGTTTGGTAATTTGAACAGATACAGCAGTGAAGATTACTGCAAGCAGCATTCCACGATTCAGTTTGATACAATATATGAAAAGGGAACCTATGAAGTGATGTATGTATTCCGTTCCCGGATCTATAATGAGGACGAAGTTGTATTTAAATATTATCAGTTTTTGGATGCAGCTTCGGAGAAGGAATTCAATTCCAATATGCAGGAAATGGCAGAACTATCGCTCTATGACACCGGCGTTACGGCAGTCTACGGTGATGAATTGTTGACATTATCGACATGTGACAGTTCAGAGGAAGACGGCAGGTTTGTTGTGGTAGCAAAAAGGGTTCTGTAATGATAAATAAAATAGTTCCATGTAAAACCGTAAGGTTCGACAGAGATTATATAGGGGAATAAGGAGAGGACTTATCATGGCTAAGAAGACACCGGCTAGAAAACCGAGAAGAAGATTGAAGAGAAGCGTCAGACGCAGTCTGTCAGCGGTACTAATGATTACGGCGATCGCCGTAGCGGCAATTCCAGTACCGGAGAATGTGGCGGCGCCGGAAGGTTCAGCCAGAGCGGTGGCGGATACGCATAAGGTTTACAGTTATACGGAGTTAAAAACTGGTAAATCAGATGTTGACCAGTCATCAATCAATGACGCTGAAATTGACGGTTTGTTTGTAGACGAAGCCAATCAGAAGGATATGTTAGAAAAATATGCCAACAATCCGAACGATACAAACCTTGCGGTGGAAAAGTCTTTAAAAATCTTTGATAACGGAAGTGAAGATGAGCTCACATGGGAGTATAAGTATTATGAATCCGGCAGTAATGTTGTACTGTGCGATTATAACGACAGGTATCCGAGAGGAAACGTCGATTTGGCGCCGGCGCCCAACATAGAATATTTTAAGGTTTCAGCGGCGGATTTTAATAATTATTTTGATTATACGGGTACGGACGGTAAAAATACGATAATCACATCCGGAACGCTTAGAATTCAGATGGATGTGGATCCGGTAATGACGGAAGTAAGTTATTCCTATTCCGATTATAAGAATCCGGCATCTTTTGAGATGTCAGGTGATGCGGAATTCTTTAAAAATTATGCGCAAACGCCGTTTAATCTTCAGACAGAAGCCTACAAAAGATATGAGACGGAACTTACGAAGTGGGAGAATGATAAAAAAGTATGGGAAAGCAATCCCAATAATAGCGGAAACTATGAGGACGTAGTGGCGAAGCCGACCGAGCCGGCGGAGTTGAAAGGTACAATGTCCTCAATTATTGGCAATGATGCGGCGAGCAGACTGAAATTTTTCTGCGATCATTGTAAGACTCTGGCAACATATGGTACGGGATATACTTTGAAAGCCGTGCGGGATACAACGGGCGATGATGTTCCGGGAGGAAGCAGCGATGCGGTATACGCTTATGTGGCATACGGCGGCACACCGACACAGCCGGGCTGTATCAATGTAAACGGCTATATGGTGACCAGACAGGGTAAGTATGTGTCGGCAATCGGTAAACATGCATTTAAGGATGTAGGTAATGTAGAAAACATTACACTGCCTACTTTGGTTCATTATATTGGCGACGAGGCGTTTATCCATTGTAACAGCGTGACGACGCTTCATATTGAAAATGTCTCTCTGATTGGTAACAGGGCGTTCCAGTCATGTAATAACTTGGCGACAATTACGATGGGAAGCGGTGTGAGAAGCATCGGAGTGGAAAGCTTTGAGGGATGTACGAACTTGACGAGCATTACTTTCTCGCCAAATACTGCTTTGATTGGGGCAGGTGCGTTTGCCAACTGTGCTAATTTATCGGTTCTCAATTTGAATAATATAGTAGAGCCATGTGAAGTTGGGGCGGCGGCATTTTATGACTGCGCCTCACTGACAGAAGTAAATATGGCGGATTCTCCGGTGACGAAGATTGGCGATTCTGCATTTGCGACGATTTCTGGAGACCGTCTGGCGCGGTTTGTTTTTCCTTCTAATATAGCGGATGACGCAAAGAGTCTCGGCAACAGAATGTTCAGTAACAGAGCGGCGCTTAAATCTGTAGTTTTTCCGAAGAATTATGGTCGGAATAAACAGATCACCATACCGGAGAGTATGTTCCACGGATGTTCACAGTTAGATTATGTCGAATTCCCTACCGGTAAAGGCACGGATCCGACTGCTTGTGCGAACTTGAAATATACGACGGGTAAGGATGATACGACGAACGAGTTGTTCGCTGATGTAGTGAATAAGGATTTCTATGTGAGCGGACCAAAAGCAAAGACAAACGGAGATCCTGCTGCACCCAGAGAATCTACATGGATGGCAATTACGAAGGCCCACAGTGAGCCGGGATATGTGCCGTATCTCTACTATGAGAATGGGGAAGAGTTCTACGAGATATGCAGTGATAACTATCTGGAATGTATCAAGAAGAATCCGGACGGAACGGGTACTTTGATTTCTTGTACGCTCAGACCGGGAGCAACGGGTACCGGCGGTACGCTTATCATCCCGGATCAAGTGGGTGATACAAAGGTAGTTGCGATTGCGACAGGCTGTTTTACGGATAAGCAATTGACTAAGAGCGTAAAGAAGCTGGTTATCAATGATAATATTAAGACAATTGCAGCTTCCACATTTGAGAATGTGGAAGGTAAATGGGATAATTTGCGCGAGGCAACTGTCGGAAGCGCGGTGGAAACAATTGGTGAAAGAGCATTTTACGATTGTACCAGATTAACGGATATTACGTTCAGGACACCGGACAATAACGATTATGCCAAGCTGCAGTTCCCGGACAGCGCGTTGAAGACGAACGGTACGAAGCTGACGATTCATGGAGATATTAATGAGGGATATCGACCGTTTACTTATGCCATGAATCCTAACAATTATGTCAAAGATGCAAATGAGGGTATCAGGATATGTTATCAGAGTAGATGGGACAGTCCGGAATCTAAGCATATGACAGTTATGTACGGAGAGTCCGAACATGCGACGGAGAACGGAAGAACAGGATATGTGACATTGCTGGATTATCCGAAATACAGTGAACTTGAGGATCATGACAGCCCGACCGGAGCGGAACTAAGACAGCATTGTCTGGATAGAGAAGAGCAGTTCTATGATAGATATCGGAATCAGGAATATGATGATAAGAGAGTAGCATTTGCTCTGGCATGGGAGAATGCAGGAAACGCCCAAGACGTATATGGTGCCAAAGATGCAAGTGGTGATCCGATGTACGGACCGTGGATCAATCCGGAATTCTGTGCAGACTGGGATAAGTGGAAGACCGGTAATCCGAATGGTTCCGATACAGCAAAGGCGGAAGAGGGCGGTATGTTCGACTGGCTGTTTGAGCCGCTGACCGTGCAGGCTATGGGTAGTGAACCGGATCCATATTTTGTACAAGAACCGTTTAATTTTATGGCGAATTATAAAGAATGTGGTGGAAATGAGGAAAATATTCCTAAATTTAACGCAACCGGCGCGCTGATTGACTACATGGGATGGAACGATTTCGAGAAAGAAATCATAAGTTCCGTGGAAGACATCGTGATACCGGCAGGTGTAGAGTCCATTGACACGAGGGACTTCTATGAGAGAAACAGAAGAAACTATAATGAATATGTCGGCAAGCCGGAATATGTAAGAAGTACCGGCTCCATCAGCGGAGGTTCTGTGACGGATGATACAATCGTACCGGGATTGTTCAGCGGTTTGATTGAGGATTATGAAGCGGGCAGCGCAGATAAAGATGAATATGAGAAAGAAACGAAGGGTAACGACCGGATTAAATCCGTTGTCATGACTTCTGTCAAATATCTGCCGGATTATGCTTTCGATAATTGTGAGCGGCTTGGTACGGTTACGCTTGGCGAAGCCATGGAAGACGTTGGCGCACTGCCGTTCAGAGACTGTGGCAGACTTGTGGGCTTGACAGGAAATGAAAAGTATCCTGCAGAGAACGGTATTCTATATGAGAGACAGGCGGGTGAGAACGAGAGTTATAAGATTGTTGAATGTCTGCTGGCAAGAGGAAACACAAATCCAATTGCAGATAGAACAGTTACCAAATTATCTGATCCCAAGACGGAATTTGTTTGCGCTGTTGATAAGAGCGCTTTCGAAGATTGTAATAGTCTCAGCGTGATTGACTTAAGCGCCGCTTCGACGCTGAAAGAGATTTCGGAAGGTTGCTTCAAAGACTGTAAGAATTTGACATCGGTGGTATTGCCGGCGTCTGTGAATGATATTCAGGATAATGCCTTTGCTGGGGTATCTTATGAATCTTCACAAGATCCGAGGTGTACGGTAGAGATTCCGGGAGTGGAAGTGTCTATTTCTGATGAGGCTTTCGGAGCAGATGAAGACTATCCTATGCTCAAACATGCGAAAGACCGAATCAGAATTAAGACGACTGCTGACACTGCGGCATACAGATATGCAAAATATTATGAGAAGGAAGGAATGGAGCTTGAACTCTATCCGGATTCCGAGAATGTATATTCTGTAGTATTTATGGATTATGACGGTACGCAGATCGGCAATACGCAGTACATTACGAATGATTTCGCAGAAGAACCGGATACAACAGAGTTAGAGAAGCCGGATCACAGACCGGGATTCAGATTTTCAGGTTGGATCGGTACACATGACCAGCAATTAAATAAGAAGATTACACAGAGCTGTATTTTCCTTGCGCAGTACGAATCTGACGGAAGCAGTGTGAACGGGCAGTATACAGTTGAATTCTATGACAGTATTTCCGGTAAGTCCATACGAGGCATGGGAAGCAAACAGGTGGGAGATATTTATATCTTCTATGTGGATGCAGGTAAGAGTTTCAACGATATGACAGATATGAGTGCACCTGAAGCACCGGCACATGAGGAGGCGACATTCTCAGAGTGGAGAGATTCCAAGGGAAATACATGGGCGAATTCAGATGCCATTAATGCTACCGTAATTAGTTCCAATATGAGAATTATGGCGATGTACAAAGCGAATGGAAGCACAAGCGGCGGCAGCACGAACACGAGTGGAGGCTCGTCAAACACAAGCGGCGGCAGTACGAACACGAGTGGAGGCTCGTCAAACAACGGTAACGGTAGTGGCAATTCGTCGAATACATCTAATAAGACGACCAGCTCGAGTAACAATACGACGAGCAGCTCCACTTCCAGCAGTTCGACCAGCAGTTCATCTACGTCGAGTTCAACGGCAAAGAAATATAAGGTGACTGTAGTAAACGGAAGCGGAAGCAGAGAGTATAGTTCAGGCGAAACGGTTATTATTGAGGCGAATGATCCTGCGGCTGGAATGACATTCCAAAGATGGTCAACTGATTCAAACGGAGTCAATATTACCAGCGTCAGCAGCAGAATTACCACCTTTACGATGCCGGCTAATGATGTCACGGTTACGGCAAATTATGTGGCTGCAACGACACCGACGCCTACGCCGATAGGTACCGGCGGCGGTAGCGGCGGCGGAAGCAGTACGAACGACGGAAGTACAAGTGTGGATATTACAAAGCCGGGTATTTCCAATAAAGATCTTGCAACAGCCAATGTTAATGGTTCGACCGATAATTTTATTGTCAAGATAACAGAGACAGATGAGGCAACCAGAGCAGTAGCAGATGCATTGACGAATAAGTATGGCAGCTTAGATAATATTCTGTACTATGCAATGGATATTAGTTTGTGGGATTCTACCGGAACTTATCAGCTTACTGGCGATCAGATTTCGGGGCTTTCCGTAGACATTACGATTCCGATACCAGATGCGCTGGTAGCGTACGGCGGTAATAATATGGCAGGTGCAGTTATTAACGGTAACCAGTTGGAGAGCTTGAACGAGAACTTTACGACAATCAATGGTGTTCCGTGTATCAGATTTACAGCAACGCATTTCTCACCGTATACGGTTTATGTAGATACGGGTAATCTGACGGAAGGAATGCTTGATGCAACACCGAAGACGGGTGATCCGATTCATCCGAAGTGGTTCTTATCTGTCGGGCTTGCATGCTTATCCATCATCTTGTTTATCAAGAAGGATAAGGCATCTAAAGTGAAAACAGCATAAAGGAAATCTTATGGGGAAAAAAATAAGAAACCTGATTGGTATACTGCTTCTTGTGACAGCAATAGCAGTAACGCAGATCCCTGTATCGGATGTGGAAGCGGTGGAAACCTCTTCCGCATCTGATTTTCAGATGGACGGAACTACATTAGTGAAATACAATGGCACGGCTGAGGACGTGTCTATTTCCAATTATGTTAAAAAGATAGAGGCTCGGGCTTTTGCAGGCAATGATCATATTAAGAGAGTGACCATAGGAGAAGCGGTAGAGACTATCGGATCAGGTGCATTTTCAGAGTGCAGTAATTTGGAGAGTGTGTCCGTTCCGAATTCGGTGGTTACTATTGAAAATGCAGCATTCAGTGCGTGTCCGTCGCTTAAATCTGTGACGATAGGAACAGGGCTCACAAATTTAGGAAACGGAGCTTTTGCAGGAACGTACAGTCTTGCAAATGTGCAGTTTGACAGCAGTAATTCCAAGTTTACCTGCGATGATGGCGCAATCTATAATAAAAACGGATGGGACACTTTGTATCAGGTGCTGGCTGGCAGAAGAGGGGACAGCTATGCAATGCCGGGAAGTGTAGAAAAGATTAAGCCCTATGCATTTTGGGGAGATTATAATTTACAGAAGATTGACATTAGCAGCAATGTCAAAGAGATTTCAGCATATGCTTTTTCCAATTGTAAGAATTTGAATGATGTCGTCATACCGTATTCTGTGAAGAATATTGATATGAAGGCGTTTGAGGATTGTATCAGACTGCGTCAAATTGTAATACCGCCGTCAGTCAGTACGATTCATAGTACGGCGTTTGATGGATGTACGAAACTGGAAATTCAGGCAGATGCCGGTTCGAGAGCAGACACTTTTGCACAATCATTAGAATTGGCAGATATAGACGTATCCGAGTATGAGGAGGCGCCGATTCCGTCAAGCATTAGCGAAAACGATGTGGCAGAGGCAGAAGATTCAGAAGGTTCACAGCTTCTTGCGCCGGTAGATTACTATCATGAAGTATCGCATATTAATGCAATGGCAGAGGAAGAAGATCCTGAAGTCAGAGGAAAGACCAGAGTGATTGGCCGAGAAGCTTTTGTGCTGGTGGATAATGCACAGGCTACGGTCAATGTAGGCGGTACAGGAGAAACGCTTGGCGGTATTCCGGAAAGTGATATCGAGCAGAATACAGATACGGTTCCGGGACTGGAAGGCTCTGATGATGCCAAGGGCGGCTCTTTCCCGAAATATACGGTAGTTGATAATTCTATCATAGCGGCGCAGGCATATTATGATGATGAGATGACAGAATTTAATATTCCGGATGGAATTGTCAGACTCGGTGAATTTTCATTTGCAAGGTCCGGGCTTAACTCAATAAGGATTCCGGGCAGTGTTGAGACAATTGGTTACGCGGCATTTTATCATTGCGACGGGCTGGCTAATGTAGTTATTCCCAATAGTGTTCAGAATATTGAAGCGGCAGCGTTTGAGAAAACGCCATGGCTGATGAATTGGAAACAGAACGGATCGGGCGATTATTTAATCGTCGGTGACGGTATATTATTAGCATATAAAGGCAATAACAGTGTTGTTTCCGTTCCTTCACAGGTGAAGCAGATTGGGGCGGAGGCGTTTAAAGACCGTACCGATATCACGAAAGTGATTTTGCCGGACAGTGTGGAAGTGATAGGTGAGGCGGCATTCCAAGGGTGCAACGGTCTTACGGAAGTGGAAGGCGGCAGTCAGATACAGGAGATTCGAGATAGAGCGTTCGCGGAATGTCCTCTTGAGACGATTTACATTCCGGCATCTGTGAGGCAGGTAGGACTTAGAGCTTACGATAACGCACAATCCGGGGATTCGTCCGCACGGGTAATTGTCTTTGAAGGAGAAATTCTTCCGCAATTGTCTTATGAGACAACGTCTACGAAAGTATATAGGGATAACTATCGTGATTTGGCGTTTAAAGGAAATGAGATAGCGGTGGTGCCTGAGAATGTAAATGATTTGACAGATACGGTGTTGGACAATGGAGACGCCGGATTTGAGGGTATTGTCTGCAAGATGACGAAAGAAGCTGTAGACGGTGAAGAAGGTATTCTGCAGATTGTCGGTCGGCAGGGGAAGGGTTCTTATCCCGAGACTGGGGAGACTTGTTTGATAGATGGAAATACTTATGTGCTTGAGGAAGGCGCTGAAAAGATTAACAGCAGCCAGATGTCTCAGGATGAAGAATATCAGGGAATAGACGTACAGATTCATAGTTATTCTCTGCCTGAGGACGGTATGGCAAGCGCTGTCATGGAAGGCTCTGAAGAAAACTATGTGCTTAGAATTGAAGACAGCGAAGAGGCGAAAGCAAGAATCGGTGATGTATATAAGAAAATATACGGAAATAAACTTCCTCGCAATCTGTGCGCATATGAAATCAGTATGACGAAGGCAGGTACGAGCATACCGATTACAGGGCTTGGCAAGCAGAGTGTTGAGATTACGATTCCAATTCCGAAGGGTGTAGGTGAAGAGAATCTTCATGTAGTTTGTCTGGATGCGGACGGACAGCTTGAGGAAGTAGACAGCAGAGTGGTATCGGTGGACGGTACAGATGCAATAACCTTTACGGCAAGACACTTCTCGCCATATGGTATTTATAATTATGGAACAAGCAGCATGGTGGTTGCGGACGTGCAGGACGGTCAGGCGGTCTTCGCATCGCTCGGTAATAAAGATGATTCTCCGAATACAGGCGATAATAGCATTCATCCGAAATGGTTCTTATGTGCAGGACTTGTCTGTACGGCGCTGGCGCTGTTTACTTATCGTGGCGGCAGGAGAAAGAAAGTGAAGAAATGAAACCAACAAAATAGTACTGAACCTACCATAATTCCCGGCATAGAATAAATCTATAGCCGGGAGTTTTTTGTATATACGGAATACTGCTATTGTATGCGAAATCTGTATGAAGCAAACGGCATAAAACTTAAGTAAATGGTGAATCGTCGTGAATCGTGTTAGAAAGCAAGTAGGATGCAGCGATATGATGCAGGAAAATATTGCAACAGAAGACGTTGCGGTGGCAATTCTGGATACAGGAATCGGTATACATCCTGATTTCGATAATCGTGTCGTTGCATTTAGAGATTTCGTGAATGGGAGACAAGGAAGCTATGATGACAGCGGGCACGGCACGCATGTTGCCGGGTGTGTCGGCGGAAGCGGTTATGCTTCGCGCAGAATGTACAGAGGAATGGCACCGGCATGTCGGCTTTGTATCGGAAAAGTACTTGATTACAATGGGGAAGGAAGTATAGACAGTATGTATCAGGGTTTGATGTGGGTGTTGCAAAACCGTATGCGTTATCAAATCAGGGTGCTGAATGTGTCGCTTGGAATCGGAGACAGCAGTGAGAAAAACCGTATGGAAGAATTGATCGGTCTGCTCGATGCCGTATGGGAAAAGGGAATCGTAGTCGTATGTGCCGCAGGCAATAACGGTCCAAGAGAGGGAACGATATCCCCACTTGGCATCAGCCGCAAAGTCATTACGGTTGGCTGCCATGAAGGCGGGTATTTCGGAGCCCGCATGGATTTATGTGAGAATTATTCCGGAAGGGGGAGCAGGGATATGCTTTATCGAAAACCCGACATTGTTGCGCCGGGAACAGATATTATATCTTGTAATGTGCAGTGTCGGGGAAACTATCGCAGCGGTTTTCGTAATGCCTATATTAAAAAAAGCGGCACATCTATGGCAACACCGATTGTATCCGGTGCATCAGCTCTTTTTCTGCAGAAATATCCTTATATGAACAATGAACAAGTCAAGAGAAGAATGATTTATAGCGCAAAGGACATGGGGGATACATGGAGTAAACAAGGATGGGGTATGCTGAATATAGAGGAAATGTTCAGTTCGGGTTGACAGAAATGGTATGATTGTATACAATTATACGGAACGTACATCTATGCGACGATAAATGACGGGATATTGATCGCAGCGGATAGGCGTAGAAAGGTCATAACAGCTATGTACGATGAGAGAACTTTTACAAATCGTCCGGTGACCATGAATGATCACAATAATCTTCTGGAAATAGAAGAGCATATGTATATTTTGGACGATGTCAAGAAACCAAACGTATTCAGGAATATGTTTCCATATTCAGAAATACCCAAAATTCCATTCAATGACAGGACAGTACCGCATAATATGCCGAAGGATATCTGGATTACAGATACGACATTCAGAGACGGTCAGCAGTCAAGAGCACCTTATACGACCGAGCAGATTGTTACCATCTACGATTATCTGCATAAGCTGGGTGGTCCAAACGGAATGATTCGTGCCAGTGAATTCTTTCTCTACAGTAAGAAAGACAGGGATGCGGTATATAAATGTATGGAGCGGAACTATCGTTATCCGGAAGTCACGAGCTGGATTCGTGCCAGTAAGGAAGATTTCAAGCTGGTCAAAGAAATCGGCATGAAAGAGACCGGAATACTTGTAAGCTGCTCGGATTATCATATTTTTCTGAAGCTGAAAATGACCAGAAGACAAGCCATGGATCACTATTTAAGCGTTATTCGTGACTGTCTTGAGGAAGGAATCAGCCCAAGATGCCATTTGGAGGATATTACGAGAGCGGATATTTACGGTTATGTAGTGCCGTTTTGCATGGAACTCATGAAGCTTATGGAGGAATACGGAATACCGATTAAAGTGCGTGCATGCGATACGATGGGATACGGTGTGAATTATCCCGGAGCGGTTATTCCGAGAAGCGTACAAGGAATTATCTATGCGATACATACCCATGCCGGCGTACCGCATGAACTGATTGAATGGCATGGACATAATGATTTCTATAAAGCTGTGTCCAATTCTACGACCGCTTGGTTATACGGCTGTTCCGGAGTTAATACATCTCTGTTTGGCATCGGAGAGAGAACAGGCAATACGCCGCTTGAGGCAATGGTATTCGAGTATGCGCAGTTACGTGGGGAATTAAATGGAATGGATACCACGGTGATTACGGAACTGGCAGAGTATTATGAGAAGGAAATCGGCTACCAGATTCCGCCGAGAACGCCCTTTGTGGGGAAGAATTTCAATGTGACAAGAGCGGGGATTCATGCGGATGGTCTTCTGAAGAACGAAGAGATTTATAATATATTCGATACGGAGAAGTTTTTAAACAGACCGGTTCTTTGTGCTGTGTCCAATACGTCCGGGCTTGCGGGAATAGCACATTGGATTAATACCTATTACCGGCTGAAAGCGGAAGAACAGCTGGACAAGAATTGTGACCTTGTCAGAGCGCTGAAGGTCTGGGTAGATGAAGAGTATTTGTCGGGACGTGTGACGGTATTAACGGATGAAGAGTTGGTTACGCAGATTAAAAGGACTTGTGAAGAACTTGGAATCGCAATGCCGGGACAGGCATCGGAAATGTCTTTCTGATTCGGATGATTGATAGCAATGTTAGATTGAAAAGGAGTATAGATTAAGAAGAAAAATGGGCAACTATGATTTGAAAAATGAAGTTAATGACAAGTATTCCCTGCGCGGCAGGGTATTCCAGAAACTGAGGGAGGATATTCTCAGCGGCAAATATAAAGAACACGAAGAACTGAAAGAAGTGGCGATCGGTGAAGAACTGGGGGTGAGCCGCACACCGGTCAGGGAAGCATTCAGACAGCTTGAACTGGAGGGTCTGATCCAGATCGTTCCGAATAAGGGAGCATATGTCACAGGAATTACCGCCAAAGATGTGAAAGATATCTATATGATTCGTTCGCTCTTGGAAGGATTGTGTGCAAGACTTGCCACGGAGAAAATCACCAAAGAACAGATGGAAGAGATGGAGGAAAATATTTATCTTGCCGACTTCCATGCATCCAAGGGACACATGGATCAGATGGCGGAATTGGACAATCGTTTCCATGATATTCTCTATGAAGCGTGCGATTCCAAAATGCTGGAGCATACATTAAAAGACTATCATCAATATGTGCTGCGTGTCAGACAGAAGACGTTGTCTACGAATACAAGAGGCCGCGCTTCCAACGATGAGCACAGACAGATTATGGAGGCAATCAAATCCGGTGATGCCGACAAAGCGGAACAGCTTGCCAACAAGCATATGTTGAACGCATATGACAATATGGTGAAAAACGGTTTAAACGAGATTTATGGGGAAGAGGCGTCAAAGGCATAAGAACCGGCGCTTGACAGTGACGGTTCAGAGAAAGCTTTCGGATTCCCCGAATCATTTAAGCTGTTGCAAATTATCAGATTTAAAAAACAGAAAGGGAGGTATATACCGACTATGGAAAAAATTAAGATGACAACGCCGCTTGTGGAGATGGACGGAGATGAGATGACAAGAATTATCTGGAGAATGGTCAAGGATGAATTGTTGCTGCCGTATATTGACCTTAAGACAGAGTATTACGACCTTGGTCTGGAACATCGTAACGAAACTGATGATCAGGTTACGATCGATTCTGCGGAGGCGACGAAGAAGTACGGGGTAGCGGTCAAATGTGCGACAATTACGCCGAATGCTGCCAGAATGACAGAATATCATCTGAAAGAGATGTGGAAAAGTCCTAACGGGACAATTCGCGCCGCATTGGACGGAACAGTGTTCCGCATGCCTATTATTGTAAAAGGAATCGAACCATATGTGAGAAATTGGGAGAAGCCTATTACTTTAGCGCGTCATGCTTATGGAGATGTCTACAAGAATGCGGAAATCAAAGTACCCGGTGCGGGAACGGCTGAACTTGTATTTACGGGCGAGGATGGTACTCAGATTAGGGAGACGATACATAATTTTAAGGGACCCGGTATTATACAAGGCATCCATAATACGGACGATTCTATTAGAAATTTTGCCAAAACATGTTTTAACTATGCGTTAGATACGAAGCAGGATTTATGGTTTGCAACGAAGGACACGATTTCCAAAAAGTATGACCATAACTTCAAAGATATTTTCCAAGAGATTTACGATGCAGAATACAAGGAGAAGTTTGAGGCGGCAGGCATCGAGTATTTTTATACATTGATTGATGATGCGGTAGCACGGGTTATGAGGGCTAAAGGCGGATTTATCTGGGCCTGCAAAAACTATGACGGTGATGTGATGAGTGATATGGTGTCTTCGGCGTTCGGTGATCTTGCCATGATGACCTCGGTGCTGGTATCGCCAAGCGGCGCCTATGAGTATGAGGCGGCACACGGGACCGTTCAGAGACATTACTACCAGTATTTGAAAGGCGAGAAGACGACTACCAACTCTGTGGCAACCATTTTTGCATGGACCGGTGCGCTCAGAAAGCGCGGTGAATTGGATGGTATTGCAGAGCTGGTGGAGTTTGCTGATAAGCTGGAAAAGGCTGTGATTCAGACAATAGAGGGTGGAAAGATGACAAAAGGTTTGTCGCTGATCACTTCAATACAGAATGTAACCGTATTGGACTGCGAAGAGTTCATTAAAGCGATTAGAGAAACTTTTGACGCCCTTTAGAAAAAGCGAACAAGTTCGCTTGCGAGATTTGCTTCGCAAACTTGACATAAGCTGTAAAATGGGAACCGCTCTTATTCCGAGAGCAGTTCCCACTTTTCATACAAGTCAGCCAGTTCCGCGTCGTTGGCTGATTTTTCTTTGTTTAATTCTTGTAATTTTGCCACATTGGTGCAGATTTCAGGTGACGCCATGAGCGTCTCAATTTCTTTGTTGCGCGTCTCCAATTGTTCGATACGTTCTTCACATTTTTTTATTTCATTTTCTTTCTTGCGCTGTGCCGCCTGCTGTTCTTTGCGTGCAATCCAGTCCTGTTTGCTGTCTGCAGCTGCGGGAGCAGGGGAGGATGAAGCGGTGCTGCCTTGGGACGAAGGTGCGTATGTGGAAGATGAATTTTGATGCGAGCTGTCATTGGCGGCAGGCTGTTCCTCTTTTTTCTCAAGATAATACTCGTAATTTCCAAGATAGTTTGTCAGAACTTTACGATTCAGGTCGAGAATACGGCTGGCGGTTCTGTTGATAAAATAGCGGTCGTGAGATACATACAACACCGTGCCGGTATAAGCATTAATGGCGTCTTCCAGTATTTCTTTGGACATAATATCAAGATGGTTTGTAGGCTCATCCAGAATCAGGAAATTGGCTTCTGACAACATCAGTTTGGCGAGGGACACACGGCCGCGCTCGCCGCCGCTAAGTGCCTTAACCTGCTTAAATACATCTTCACCGGTAAAGAGAAAAGCGGCAAGAGTATTCCGTATCTCAGTATTAGTGAGCGTCGGATAGTCGTCGGAGATTTCTTCGAAAAGAGTCTTGTCCATATGCAGTACATGGTGTTCCTGATCGTAATAACCGATTGCGACATTTGTACCTAGGCGTATGATACCGGTATCGGGAGTGAGCAGTTCGTTGATCAATTTTAAAATCGTAGTTTTGCCGGTGCCGTTATCGCCGATGATTGCTACATGCTCGCCCTTTTTAATGTCAAATTCAAGATGCTCAAAGAGCGTCAGCGATCCAAAAGATTTGGACAGATTTTCCACATGAAGGACGTCGTTGCCGCTGGAAAATTTGGGCTCCAGTTTTAAATGCATATCTGTGCGAACCTCGACAGGTTTTTCCAAACGATCAATCTTATCAAGCATTTTCTCACGGCTTTCAGCCCGTTTGATAGATTTTTCTCTGTTGAAGGATTTCAGCTTCTCAATCACTGCTTCCTGATGCTTGATCTCCTGCTGTTGTTTCATATAGGCATGGTATTTGGCCGTGCGCAAAATTTCTTTTTTGACGGCATATTCGGTATAATTACCGGCAAAAACAGTGGCTTCCGTGTTGTCAATTTCGATTATTTTGTTGGCAATTCTATCCAGAAAATAGCGGTCATGGGAGACGATGATCACAGCGCCTTTATAACTTCTGAGATAAGTTTCCAGCCATGTGATGGACGACATATCAAGGTGATTAGTCGGCTCGTCCAGAATAATCAGGTCCGGTTTTAAGAGGAGCAGCTTGCCCAGTGCAACACGGGTTTTCTGACCGCCGGAAAGGGTGGATACGGAACGCGTAAATTCATCTTCTGTAAATCCCAACCCTTTGAGTACACCAACCAACTCGCTCTGATAGGCATAGCCGTTAGATAATTCGAAGCTGTGCGTCAGAACAGAATAAGTGTTCATTAACTGCCTGAGCGTATCCTCAGACGCATTCTTCATCTGTAATTCTACGGAACGGATTTTATGTTCCAGTTCGATAATATCCTGCTTTACACTGAGCAGTTCATTATAGATTGTATTATCGCCGGACACGGCTTCATGCTGCGAGAGATAACCGATTGTTTTATCATGGGAAACGGTCACGATACCTTGATCGGCAGATAGTTCGCCCATGATAATACGCAGCAGGGTGGTCTTACCTGCGCCGTTAATGCCTACGATAGCGGCTTTATCATAATCCTCGATGTGAAAAGATACATTTTTTAACACGGGGATTTCATTGAATGATTTATTGATATTGCTGACAGAAAGTATCATAATATATTGTACCTTTCTTATAAGTTCAAATGATGGAAAAGCTTCATCAGAGTGTGAGCGACAACACAAAAATAGTTTACAGTTTGGAAACGTGACTGTCAATGTTTGACAGTTTTTTAACACAGTTGTATACTTAAAATATTATAACATAGGGGGTGGCAGCGAGGTGGAAGCGAAAGAGATTTCACAGGCTGTTGTTAGCCGTTTACCGAGATATTTCAGATATTTGGGTGAGCTGAAAGATGAGGGGATTGAGAGAGTTTCGTCGCAGGAACTGAGTGATATCATGAGAGTGACTGCTTCACAGATCAGACAGGATCTGAATAATTTCGGCGGCTTCGGTCAGCAGGGATACGGATATAATGTAGGGTATCTTTATGAGGAGATTGGTAAGATACTGGGACTTCACAAGGAGCATCATTTAATTATTGTCGGAGCGGGGCATTTGGGACAGGCGCTTGTTAATTATATGAACTTTGAACGGCGGGGATTCATTTTTCAAGGGATTTTTGATATCGATACACGGCTTCACGGTACGCAGATTCGCGGAATTGAGGTGCGTCCGCTGCAGGAGATGGAACAATTTGTCCGGGAGAATGAAATTGATATCGCGGTTCTGACGATTCCTAAAAACAGCGCGGTGGAAGTGGCGGAGCAGCTTGTTTCATATGGCATTAAGGGTATTTGGAACTTTGCTCATGTGGATTTGCATGTTCCAAAAGATATTCAAGTAGAAAATGTGCATCTGTCAGACAGCTTGATGAAACTGTCGTATAATTTGGTTTCTCATGAAGGGTAAGTATTGAGTGCAGAAAGGTGCTAGGGCATATGTCAAAAGAAGAAATATTTCAATCGGCGCTGATCGGTAAAAAGATTCCGATTCTTACACTGGATAATAAGTGGCACAAGCTTTTTACCCAGCGGGAGTATACTTCTGAGATTAAGCGGATGGAGAATGATTTGAACCAATTGCTCAAACGTCAGGCAAAGGTCAATGAAGAATGTAAAGAACTTAAGAAACTTAAGAAAAAAATGATGGATGAGATTGTGATTCTTGCAGATGCGATCGAGAAGTCGCCTTCTAAGAAGCTGGAGAAGGAAATGGAAGAGCATAGGCGCACTGTCAATGAATGCAATGAGAAAATAGATGGCTGTGAGGAAGAGATGGTTGAATTACCAAGACAGATTAATCAGCTTAACAACAGACTGATGGTAGCAACCATGGAGGTATGCTATCGCAAATTAAAGAAGAACAATGCCGAATTGGAGGAAATCAATGAATGGATCGGCAATATAAGGCGTGAATTAAAGAAGAAAGTAGTCCGCAAGCAGGAAAAAGAGGCAATGAACAATCAGTTATATGCATATATGCATGATATTTTCGGGGCGGATGTGATTGAAATTTTTGATATGAAGTTTCAACCGGAAGAAAATCGTAAGAAAAATGATGAGTCGGTAAAAGAGAGCGTGCCGCCGGAAAAAGAAGCGAAAGAAAATGATGAGAACGCGTTGAAATCGTGAGATTTTAGCGCTTCTTTGCGTCATGGGAATATGGGGTTATCCGCTATGGTAAATGGAGGGTGTATGAAACAATACCTTGTGACCGCTTCTATGATGAAGCAATATGACCGTAATACAATAGAGAAATATCATATCCCGTCGTTGATTCTGATGGAGCGGGCAGCTTTGGTGACTGTGGAGGAAATACGACGGATATGGGGAGAGCATCCGGGTAGAGTACTTGTTATATCAGGAACCGGCAACAATGGTGGAGACGGGCTTGCAGTCGGACGTCTTTTGATGTTAGAAGATTGTGACGTTACGTTTGTACTTCTCGGTGAACAGAATAAATGTACCGAAGAGACAAAGAGGCAGATTGATATTGTAAGGGAATACGGGGGGCAGATTTTTAGCACAATACCGGATTGTGAATATGATATAGTAATAGATGCGGTTTTTGGAGTCGGATTATCCAGAAACGTGGAAGGCATATACATGGATGCCATTCAGTGGATTAATCAAAGCGGCACGCATGTATGCAGCATAGATATTCCGTCAGGAATTCATACTGATACGGGGGAAGTAATGGGGGTGGCTGTGCGCGCTGATATCACGGTGACGTATGGGTTCCGTAAGCTTGGCCATATGCTTTACCCGGGAGCAGTCTACACCGGAGAACTGATTTTACGCCGGATGGGGATAGACGAACACAGTTTTCTTGACACAAGACCGCAGTGGTATACACATATCGGATATGACAGCAGACTGCTGCCGCCGCGGAGACCGGACGGCAATAAAGGAACCTTCGGGAAAGCGTTATTGATTGCGGGAGACAGTCGTACTGCCGGAGCGGCCATGATGGCGGCAGCGAGTGCATTCCGTATCGGTACGGGGATGGTAAAAGTAGTCACGGCGGTAGAGAATAGGGAGAGTCTGCTGCAGTTTGTACCGGAGGCGATGCTTCTTACCTATGCGGTTGATGAAGGAGAAGCATCCGGGGAGAAACATGTTAGGAGCGGAGCGTTTTGGAGAGAACTTAAGGAAGCCGAAAAATGGGCGGATAGCATACTGATTGGTCCGGGTATCGGTATGGGGGAACATGCGCATGAACTGTTGCGGTTTTGTATAGAAGAAAGCAGTCTGCCGTTAGTGATAGATGCGGATGGACTTAATCTGTTAGCTGGGGATGCCAAGCTGCAAAGAATGCTGGCAGACAGAGAAGAGAAAGAAAGGATTGTGATACTCACCCCTCATCTGGGTGAATTCGCAAGACTATACGGATGCAGCGTGCAGGAGGCGAAGAGTGCACTGACGGATTATCCGGGACGTCTTAGCGGCAGACTTCATTGTATTGTTATCTGCAAAGATGCGCGTAGTGTGGCAGTATGTCCGGGGGTGTATGAGAAGTATCTGAATACAACGGGAAATGCAGGGATGGCCACCGCCGGTGCCGGAGATGTTCTGGCAGGTATGATAACAGGTCTGCTTGCCCAGAAGATGAACGGAGAAGACGCGGCGGTAGCCGGGGTATATCTTCACGGAATTGCCGGTAATCTGGCGGCAGAGAAAGAAACGGAAGTCTGTATGACGGCAACAGATATTATAGACTGTATTAAGGATGCGATTATGTTACTGCATGGCGGCAAAGGACATCATAGAACGGAGAGAAGGGCATGAGTCTAAATATGATGAGAAACTATCAAAGAGTATATGCGGAGATTGATCTGGATGCTGTCCGTTATAATATGGAACAAATGTACAATCATCTGTCTGATGGAACACGAATGATCGGGGTTATCAAAACAGACGGATACGGACACGGAGCGGTGCAGATCGGACGTGAGCTGGAACAGATGGATTATGTGTTCGGTTACGCGGTTGCGACTGCAGAGGAAGCCATGATTCTAAGAAGAGCGGAACTTAAGAAACCCATCTTAATTCTGGGTTATACGTTTCCGGATTGTTATGAAGAGTTGATCAGATACGATATCAGACCGACAGTTTTTAGGGAAGATATGCTTGAAGAACTGTCAGAGGCAGCTATCAGAATAGGTAAAAGCGTCAAGGTACATGTGAAAGTTGACACGGGAATGTCACGGATAGGTATCAGACCGGATGAGAGCGGAATGGCGTTCGTCGATAAAGTGCTGCATACGAGCGGAATGGAACTGGAGGGAATGTATACTCACTTTGCGAGGGCGGATGAGACAGATAAAACGTCTGCAAAGGAGCAATTAAATAGAATAGCGGGCTTTATGTCGGAAGTAGAAAGCAAATTTGATTTTCGTATTCCAGTCAGACATTGTTCTAACAGTGCAGGGATTGTAGAACTTCCGGAAGCGAATATGGACGTGGTCAGAGCAGGAATTACGCTCTATGGTCTGTGGCCCTCACAGGAAACTGTAAGGAATCTCATTGATTTAAAGCCCGTTTTATCGCTGAAAAGTCGTATTGTGTATCTCAAGGAAGTGGAGAAGGGGGTTCCGGTAAGTTACGGCGGAACTTATGTAACGCCGAAGAAAATGAGGATTGCAACGATTCCGCTTGGATACGGAGACGGCTATCCGAGAGGGCTGTCAGGTAAAGGCTATGTTCTGATTCGGGGAAAGAAAGCTCCGATACTCGGAAGAATCTGTATGGACCAGTTCATGGTCAGTGTGGATGATATACCGGAAGCAGAGCAGGGGGATGAAGTGACGTTGATCGGTGTGGATGGCGAGAACCGGATTACGATGGAAGAATTGGGGGACTTATCGGGCAGATTCAATTATGAGTTTGCCTGTAATCTCGGAAAGAGGATTCCGAGAGTCTATTTGAAGAATGGTCAGATTACGGAGTCCAAAGACTATTATGACGATTACAGGTGATGCATAGATACTTGTTTACGTTGCTGCCTGCAGAAATAAATTATCATGTATACCCTTAGAGAAACCGGCAATACTATTGTTGGAAAAATTAATATAAGGAAGTGTATGATAATGAGAAGAGGAGATATCTACTACGCAGATTTAAGACCGGTAATCGGTTCCGAGCAAGGCGGTATCAGGCCGGTCTTGATTATACAGAATGATGTTGGCAACAAGCACAGCCCGACGGTAATCTGTGCGGCGATCACCTCAAAGATGAACAAGGCGAAGCTGCCTACGCATATTGAACTTAATGCCAGCAAATACGATATGGTTAAAGATTCCGTGATTTTGTTAGAGCAGCTCAGAACCATTGATAAGAAGCGGTTAAAGGACAGAATCTGTCATCTTGATCAGGATATTATGCAGGTAGTCAATGACGGATTGATGGTCAGCCTCGAGTTAAATACATAAGACTGACCGAAATTTGACACGAAATCTATTCCTTGCTATATTAGATGTTATATAAATCTGTTACTTTGAGACAGAGATAGCAATTGAGCGAAGCTCGTAATTGAGCAAGACTCATAATTGAGCAAGACTCATAATTGAGCGAAGCTCGTAATTGAGCAAAGCTTATAATTGAGTGAAGCTCATAATTGAGCGAAGCTCAATATGGTAAAGGAAGGGATTGAATAAATGGACGACGGTGTCGTGGGCAGTATTATATGGTTTATTATTTTACTGCTGTTTGAAATGCTATTTTATGGTTTTGGGTCTGCATTCAGTAATGTGAAGGGGACCGAGAAAGAAGAAGCGGATGCGGACGAAGCGGGAAGACCCGGCAAGAAGCAGCAGCGGCTTGCATATCTGACGGAGCATCATACGCAGTATGCCGGTGCAATCCAACTGGGCGCTGTGACGGTTAATTTATTGTTTGGAGCGTTGTATTTATATCGGCTGAACAGTTATGTAGGATACTTTGTTTATCGAGCGGCGGTATATAATATCGGTAATCTGGTGGAATGGCATATCACGTTATTTGCAATTCTTACAGCAATACTGGTAACACTGTTCATGCTGTACATAGTTATGACATTCGGCGTGTCGATACCTAAGAAAGCAGCGTCACGCAATCCGGACAGATGGCTGGGACTTTTTGTAACGCCCGTCTATTATTATGTCAGGATTACAGCACCGTTGACGGCGCTTGTATCAGCGACGGCGAACGGGCTTCTGCGTCTGCTCGGCATCAATGTTTCGGGTGATAAGTCTGACGTGACGGAAGAAGAGATTTTGTCGATGGTCAATGTCGGTCATGAACAGGGTATTCTGCAAGCCAATGAAGCGGAGATGATTAATAATATATTTGAGTATGGTGACAAAGAAGCCAAAGATATCATGATTAACCGCAATAACATGATAGGAATTGAGTGCACTATGACTTTGCAGGAAGCGGCAGCATTTATCGTGGATGCGCATAACAGCCGTTTTCCGGTATATGACGGGACGATAGACCATATTGTCGGTATTTTGCATTTGAAAGACGTGATGCGTATGCAGATGAACGACAAGATGAAGAATAAACCTATCGGCAAAATCAGGGGACTGCTCAGAGAACCGAGGTTTATCACGGAGAAGCGCAAAATTGACGATTTGTTTCGCGTTATGCAGACTGAGAAGATACAGATGGTCATTGTAATAGATGAATACGGACAAACGGCGGGACTCGTGGCGCTGGAAGATATTCTGGAGGAAATCGTCGGCAATATCGAGGATGAATATGATGAGGAAGCAACCTACATCAGCCAGAGCGGTGCGGACGGTTATGTGATTCAGGGTAAGATGCCTTTGGAAGAACTGGAAGAACAGCTTAAGATTGATTTCGAGGAAGAACCCTTTGATACGGTCAACGGCTTTGTGATTTCAAGACTTGAGCATATTCCGGAAGAAGGCGAGGATTTCGAGTTTGAATATGAAGGGTATACATTCAGGATTCTCGAAGTGAAAGACCGCATGATTCAGACGGTGCTTGCGCGCCGCATGACGGCAGAGAGTGAGCAGAAACTGGTTTAGCGTACTTAACAGCAATGCCGCATGGAATTCTACGGCATTGACAGTATCCGTCTATATGGGTAGAATAAATTTGATTTACAAAAATATGAGAAGACGAAGGAGAGCAAAAAATGTCTGGACATTCCAAATTTGCTAATATTAAGCATAAAAAAGAGAAAAACGATGCTGCAAAGGGCAAAATATTTACGATTATCGGTAGAGAAATAGCCGTGGCCGTAAAAGAAGGCGGACCGGATCCGGCGAATAATTTTAAATTGGCGCAGGTTATCGCAAAGGCAAAAGCAAACAATATGCCGAACGATACGATTGACAGAGGAATTAAGAAAGCGGCAGGCGAAGGCGGCAACGTTAACTATAAATATGTGACATACGAAGGATACGGACCGAACGGTATAGCGATTATTGTGGATGCGTTGACAGATAATCCGAATAGGACGGCTGCCAATGTGAGAAGCGCTTTTACAAAAGGACAGGGCAATGTGGGCACTCCCGGATGTGTTTCTTTTATGTTTGACAAGAAAGGACTTATCATCATTGACAAAGAGGACTGTGATACGGACGCAGATGATTTAATGATGATGGCATTGGATGCAGGCGCAGAAGATTTCTCAGAGGAAGAGGACAGCTATGAAGTTTATACGGATCCAGATCAGTGGAGCGAGGTGGACACGGCATTAAAAGAAGCCGGTGTCAATCCGATTTCATCCGAGGTTACCATGATCCCTCAGAACTGGGTAGAACTTACAGATGAGACAGCGATTAAGAATTTGCAGAAAACACTGGATTTGTTAGAGGATGACGACGACGTTCAGGCTGTATATCATAATTGGGATGAATAGAAAGCAAAGAGCAGGGTGTATCAATGGACAAATCAGAACTGAATCAAATTGCCGAATTGCTGGAACAAGCGCCGGAAAGAATTGCTGAGTTTAAAAAAGAGACATACGAAGAATCGTTTCGTAAGTATGTCGATAATCATGCGCATCTATGGTCCATGCTGGCAGAGACATGGAATGAAAATGAGCCAAACAGCGCGCAAGACAGACTTCAAGTGGCGGATTGTCTGGCAAAAAGAGCGAGGGATAAGATTGATGCAGTGAACGGGAGAGCCAAAAAATATGACGCGCAGTTAAATATTAATTTGTATATGGTATCGTATTTGCTTCCGGCCATTATCGCATATCAGAGACGATGCGGCGGCAGAGAAGATGAAATGTATAAACTCACCGACGCTATATGCGCAAAATGGGAAGAATATTTCGGACAGCGCATTCAGGCGGCGGATCAGGCGTCTATTCAGGCAGGCTTTAAACATAAATTATGTTTTGTGACGACAGCGGTGTGCTGTGGAATACATAAGTCCCAGAACTGCCGGGAAATTGCCTTGATGAAGCGGTACAGAGATGATTATATGTTCAAGCAGGCGGATGGAGAGAAACTCGTACATGAGTATTATGATATCGCGCCGACGATCGTAAAGAGAATTGCCAAAGAAGCTTCACCTGAAGACAAATATATGTATCTGTGGAACAACTATATCAGCAAATGTGTTTCGTTGGTTGAGCAGAAGAAAAATGAACAGTGTAAACAGTTATATGCGAAGATGATGGCGGAACTTAAAGAAGAGTATATGGTGACAGACCGGCATAAGCAGGAAAGGGGCAATACATAGAGATGAGCAGACCATATAAGAAAGAAACGATATGCATTCAGTCCGGATGGCAGCCGAAGAACGGAGAGCCACGCGTCCTGCCGATTTATCAGAGCACGACATTCAAATATGAATCCTCGGAACAGATGGGCAGATTGTTTGACTTGGAAGAAAACGGATATTTTTACAGCAGACTGCAGAACCCTACCAATGATTATGTAGCGGCAAAAATTTGTGAACTGGAGGGTGGCGTGGCTGCAATGCTGACATCTTCCGGGCAAGCGGCGACACATTATGCGGTACTCAATATCTGTGAGGCAGGGGATCATATAGTACTGTCTTCGACGGTGTACGGCGGCACCTTCAATTTGATTACTTGTACAATGAAGAAGATGGGAATTGAATGTACAATCGTAGATCCCGATGCGCCGGCGGAGGAAATCGCTAAGGCATTTAGACCTAATACCAAGTGCGTTTTTGCGGAAACGATTGCGAATCCGGCGCTTGTTGTGTTAGATATCGAGAAATTCGCGCTTGTTGCACATGAACATCAGGTGCCGCTTATTGTTGACAATACATTTGCAACGCCTATTAATTGTAATCCCTTTAAATGGGGAGCGGATATTGTGACCCATTCCACGACAAAATATATGGATGGACATGCTATGGCTCTGGGCGGCTGTATTGTGGATTCCGGCAATTTTGACTGGAATGCCTATCCTGACAAATTTCCGGGACTATGTACACCGGACGAGTCCTACCATGGAGTAATCTATACGGAGAAATTCGGAAAGGCGGCTTATATCACGAAAGCGACCACTCAACTGATGAGAGACTTAGGTTCCATGCAGTCTCCGCAGAATGCATTTTTGTTAAATGTCGGACTGGAGACACTTCCGCTCCGTATGGAACGGCACTGCTTCAATGCGCAGAAGGTGGCGGAGTATCTGGAAGGGCATGAGAAAGTTGCCTGGGTAAATTATCCGGGACTTAAGAGCAGTCAATATTATGAAACCGCCATGAAATATATGCCGAATGGTACTTGCGGTGTGATAGCTTTTGGCTTAAAAGGCGGCAGGGAAGCGGCGGCCGATATGATGGATTACTTAGAACTTGCCGCAATTGTGACGCATGTAGCAGATGCAAGAACAAGCGTGCTTCATCCGGCAAGTCATACGCACAGACAGATGAATGAGGAACAGTTGAAAGAGGCGGGAGTTGCTTCGGATTTGATCAGACTGTCTGTCGGGATTGAACATGTAGATGATATTATTGCGGACTTAGAGCAGGCATTATCTAAAATACAATAGAAGAAGGATAAGAAATTATGACTTATCGTAAAACGTGGTTCAGCTGCGTGGTATGGATTTTGTATACAATCTTGTGCATTGCGCTTTTGGTGTATGTCGGGAATGTATGGACGTATTATTTAGCAGGCGTACCATATGCAAATGGCTTTCCGGACAGTATCATTACACCGTTTGCCGGATTGTCGGACGGTATATTGATTCTAATTGGACTGCTTATTATTCCGATTGTAGTCGGAGCCTACTGGATGGTTCGCGTGATTTCAGGATGGATCAGAAAGAGATGTACATGGAAGAAGTCCGTCATAACAGGATTTGAGTGTATTTCGGTTCTGCTTATTATGGCTGCAGGAATTGTTTTGCGGATTGATTATGCTCAGTATAATATTTTTATGGAAGAGAGCGGAGTACTCTCTGTGTACGGACAGGCACAAGGCATACAGTATTATGATATGGCGGTAGTGACGGCGGAAAGTTCCGTCTCCTCGATCTCCGTCCTTGGGTTGGGAGAGTTGTATGTATTCTGTTTGTCGGTAGTTTTGTCTTTTTTGGGTAACAAGATTGCTTCAGCGATCATTATGCAGGTTTTCCTGCAAATAATCGGTATGATACTGGTGTATGCAGTGACGAGAAAAATGGCCGGACGCATACCGGCATGTGCGGCGCTTCTCTATCTGGCATGCTCATACTGCTGTATGGAGATGTTAACTTGTATCGGACCGGAATGGCTTTTCTTTGACTTATATTTGCTGGGTATGTTGTTTGCAGTAAGTTTTGTCAAGAGTTACTGCGCAGACCGTTTGCGCAAACCTGTTGCAATCATAGGAGCGATAACCCTAGGCGTGGCGATAGGTTTGCTCGTATATCTTCATCCGGTGGCGTTAACGCTTCTGATTATATTGGCGGCTGTTATTGTTGGCAGAAAATATCGACAAGAAGATAAAACGGTATATCCTTCCGGAATTTTCAGCGCAGTTATTATAATGGTAACGGTTTTAGCGAGCGTTGTGAGTTGGGTGGGTGTTACGGCTGTCGCGTATTATGAAAAGGGAACGGATATTTACGCAAGCATAAAGTTGTGTGTCGATCATCTTAAATTTCTTCAGTACAATATTGCTTTTACACCTGCGTATCCTTATGTTTCCGATATTTATCTGATGGGAGGAGCAGTGGTATTAGCGGTATTTCTTGTCTTTGAATTTCTACGAAAGGACAAGGAACAGAACTATACACTGTGGCTGCTCATATGCATATTGACGGCGCCTACTCCGCTGTTTGCATTAGGTCAGGCGGCCGGAGAAGATTTTTTTGGGATATTTTCATTGTATGTGTGGGCTGTTTTAGCCGGTTTGGGACTGCAGAATTGTATTTTCGGAGGTAAAGCGAAGGTTATGCAGGCAGTGATTGAGGAAATCAATTCTACGGTTGAACTTGAGGAGCCTGAACAGACGGACAGACAGGAGATAACAGGGGAGACTGAGCAGACGGACAGACAAGCGATAACAGGGGAATCTGAGCAGACGGACAGACAGGAAATAACAGGGGAATCTGAGCAGACGGACAAGCAGGAAACGTTCAAGCGGACTGACGAGACAGAGACAATCGAAGAGCCGGAGAAACCGCGTTTCTTTGAGAATCCGCTTCCGCTTCCGAAGAAACATGTGAAGAAAGAGATGGATTATCAATATCAGGTCGATGAGAAGGATATGAAATATGATATCGAAGTGCCTGAAAATGATGATTTTGATATTTAGTAGACGTGTATAAATATTGAAAGATGATGCAAACTAAGAGAGAATCGCAGAACAAAGACTGTGGTTCTCTCTTTTTGACATGGGAGTACAGTCTGGTATGCAGAACGGAGGTTTGTGATGGGAAATAAAGAGCATAACAAGAACAGCGGTAAGGACAATAAAGAGTGTAAAGAGAATAAAAACGGAAAGGAAGAAAAAAAAGAAGCGCAGGAAAAGCAGCAGGATAAGGAGAAGCATCGTGATGAGCGAATCGAGGAAGTGGGGCAGATTACACTTGACGAGAATGAGGCGCAGCATAAGATTCACTTAATTACGATCATTGGTGAAATTGAAGGCCATGACAATCTAAGCAGTACATCCAAAACAACCAAATACGAGCATATTCTGCCGCAGCTGGCGGCGATAGAAGACAGTAAGGATATAGACGGTGTGCTGATTCTGCTAAATACCATGGGTGGAGATGTGGAGGCAGGACTTGCCATTGCGGAAATGATTGCATCTCTTAGCAAACCGACAGTATCGCTCGTATTGGGTGGCAGCCATTCCATCGGGGTCCCTATAGCCGTTAGTACCAATTATTCCTATATAGTGCCCACAGGAACAATGGTCATTCATCCGGTCAGAATGAACGGTATGGTAATCGGCGTGCAGCAGACGTTTGATTATTTCAGACAGATACAGAACCGTATTACAGGATTTGTATGTGAACATTGTAAAATATCCAAAACGAGATTGGAGGAGCTAATGATGGAAACAGGAGTGCTGACAAAAGACGTCGGTACGATACTCGTGGGCAATGAGGCAGTGGAAGAAGGCATTATCTGTGAGGTGGGTGGTATTAAGGATGCTGTCGCACATCTCCACGATATGGTAGATAAGAAAAAAGCAGATACAAAATAAGGGATGACAAGCGAAAATGAAAATGCTATACTATATTGAGTCATATTATCAGTTGAGGTATGCTCAGGAGGCATTTGGCATGGCATCAAACCAAGGAGGAAAACGTTCTTCCGCGAATAAAAAGACGACAACTTCAAATAGAAGCACGGCAAAAGGCAGGAAGACGCAGGCCGGAAGGAGCGGGAAAGGCAGAGCGCCCCAATCCCAGCCTATGGATGTGGCAATCCGCAATGAGATATTGTTAATTGTATTCCTTGCCCTTGCGATTATATTGTTTCTTTGTAATTTCGGTGTGGTCGGTAAGGCCGGTGACGTGGTCAGCAATATTATGTTTGGGATTTTCGGACTGACCGCGTATATTGCACCGATCATCATTTTTCTGGCAATTGCTTTCGGTATGTCCAATATTGGCAATAACATCGCAAGCCGTAAATTAATTGCGGGGATCGTTATATTTGTGTTAGTCAGTATGATATGCGAATTGTTCGGTGCGGAACTTGCGCAGACGGAAAGCTATCAAGTGAAAGAAATCTATTTACGATGTAGTGAAAACCGCAGCGGCGGCGGTGTAGTCGCAGGCTCGCTCACTTATCTGTCATACAAGTTTCTGGGAATGGTAGGCACTGTGCTGGCAATTCTTGTAGTGGGGATTATCTGTATGGTAGTAGTTACCGAGAAATCCTTTATCGGCGGAGTGACAAAACAGGGGCGGAGGGTATATGAACGTTCTGTGGAAGACGCGGCGTATCGCCGGGAACGTGCAAAAGAGCGCCGGTTAGCCATGGAGGAGAAGCGTGCCAGAGAGGAAGAAGCACGCAGACAGAGAGAGGAAGAGATAGAGAACGAGAAGATTCTTCGCATGGACAAAAAGGTGACCGGCGTCATGATGGACACGGCGCTTAATAAGGAACGAGAGAAAGATAGAGAAATCGCAGAGAGAGCAAGAGACGATATTCATGAAATTACATTACATATAGCAGACGACGAGGCAGATGCCCAGACGGAGCGAGAAGCGGTCCGCGAGGCACATTCCTATCATTATATAGAGAACGAATCAGATGAGTTGGATGAGATCCGCATTCACGGGGCGGCGGACGAGGCGGAGGAAGAAATACCGCGTCCGGATATGGCGTCGGAACCCGTGATACATATGGAAAGAATGCCGGAGAGAGAACCGGTCAGAGAGCCAGCGCGTGATCAGAAAGAACGACCGCAGATATCGGCCGGCACAGAAGCGGCGGCTGTTGACGCGGGACCGGAACAGGGCTCTCAGCAGAAAGAACAGAAAGTTATCAGACCGTACAAGTTTCCGCCGATTAACCTTCTGGCAAAAGGCAGCGGCAAAAACGGCGGTGATTCTGCCAGAGAACTGAAAGATACGGCTATGCGTCTGCAACAGACGCTTGGTACTTTCGGGGTGAAGGTAACGGTTACGGATATCAGTCAGGGTCCGTCTGTTACGCGGTATGAGTTACAGCCCGAGCAGGGAGTAAAAGTCAGTAAGATCGTCGGACTTGCCGATGATATTAAGTTGAATCTGGCAGCTACGGATATCCGTATAGAGGCGCCCATACCGGGTAAAGCGGCAGTTGGCATAGAGGTGCCGAATAAGGAGAACACAGCCGTAGCATTCAGAGATTTAGTGGAATCCAAAGAGTTTAAAGAATTTCCTTCTAATCTTGCATTTGCGGTTGGTAAGGATATCGGAGGTAAGATTGTTGTGGCGGATATCGCCAAGATGCCGCATATGTTGATTGCAGGAGCTACCGGTTCCGGTAAGTCTGTCTGTATCAACACGATTATTATGGGGATTTTATACAAGGCGAAGCCGGAAGACGTGAAGATGATCATGGTTGACCCGAAGGTGGTGGAACTGAGCGTCTACAATGGGATTCCCCATCTGCTGATTCCCGTTGTTACGGATCCGAAGAAAGCGGCGGCCGCTCTTCATTGGGGTGTAGCCGAGATGACGGACCGTTACAAGAAGTTTGCAGATTATAACGTCCGGGATTTGAAGGGATACAATAAGAAAGTGGAAAGTATGCGCGCGTCGGGTGACCCGGAAGCACCGGAGAAATTGCCGCAGATTCTCATTATTGTGGATGAACTTGCAGATTTGATGATGGTATCGCCGGGGGAGGTAGAGGAGTCTATCTGCCGTCTGGCACAGCTTGCCAGAGCATGCGGTATTCATTTGATCATAGCAACACAGAGACCGTCAGTGGATGTTATCACGGGTCTGATTAAGGCAAATATGCCAAGCAGGGTTGCATTTGCAGTGTCCAGCGGCGTAGATTCCAGAACGATTCTGGATATGGTTGGTGCAGAGAAACTGCTCGGCAAGGGAGATATGCTGTTCTACCCGCAGGGTTATCCGAAGCCGGCTCGTATACAAGGGGCATTCGTATCTGACAAAGAAGTTGGAGATGTGGTTGACTACTTAAAGAATCAGGCGATAGGTAATGTATACAGCGACGATGTGGCAGAACAGATTAAGAGTATGGGAAGCGCGTCCGGCGGCGGTGCATCTTCCGGAGAAGGCGGTTCCGAGTATGACCAGTATTTCGCGGATGCAGGAAGGTTTATTATTGACAAGGACAAGGCTTCTATCGGTATGCTGCAAAGAGTCTTTAAAATCGGATTCAACAGAGCGGCACGTATTATGGATCAGTTATGCGAAGCGGGTGTGGTCGGAGAGGAAGAAGGAACCAAACCGCGCAAAGTCTTGATGAGTGTCGAGGAGTTTGAGCAGTTTGTGGAAGAAACACTATAAGATTACTGTCATGTCGGGCGGACTGTATTGAGTTTGACGCTAAAGGAAGCATAGAACCGGAAAGGAAGGGTATAGGTTGAAGACTGATATCGAAATTGCACAGGAAGCAGTACTTGAGAATATTACTGATGTTGCCGGGAGAATAGGAATGGCGCCGGAGGATTTGGAATTATACGGTAAGTATAAGGCTAAAATATCAGACGAGTATATGGAGCGTATTCAGAATAACCCTGACGGGAGGTTGATTCTTGTGACAGCCATCAATCCGACTCCGGCAGGAGAAGGTAAGACGACTACGAGCGTCGGATTAGGACAGGCGTTTGGCAGGCTGGGCAAAAAGGCGGTCATTGCCCTTAGAGAGCCGTCTCTCGGACCGTGCTTCGGTATTAAGGGCGGCGCTGCAGGCGGCGGCTATGCTCAGGTGGTTCCGATGGAGGACTTGAATCTGCATTTTACAGGGGACTTCCATGCGATTACCTCCGCCAATAATTTACTGGCGGCAATCCTTGACAATCATATTCAGCAGGGAAATGAACTGGGGATCGATCCTAGACAGATTGTGTGGAAAAGATGCCTTGACATGAATGACAGAGTGTTGAGAAATGTGGTAGTGGGACTTGGCGGTAAGACGGATGGTGTCGTGAGGGAAGATCATTTTGTGATCACGGTTGCTTCTGAAATTATGGCGATTTTATGTCTGGCATCCGATATCGCGGATTTAAAAGAGCGGCTGGGACGGATTATTGCAGCGTATGATTTTCAGGGGAAACCTGTGACGGCCGCTGATTTAAACGCTGTAGGCGCTATGACGGCGCTGTTAAAAGATGCCATGAAGCCCAACCTGATTCAGACGCTTGAACATACGCCGGCGTTAGTGCACGGCGGACCGTTTGCCAATATCGCACATGGATGTAATTCTGTCCGCGCTACGAAATCAGCGCTTAAGATGGCGGATTATGTCATTACGGAGGCCGGATTCGGCGCTGATCTGGGAGCGGAGAAATTCTTTGACATTAAATGCCGTATGGCAGGGCTGAAACCGGATGCGGTGGTATTGGTTGCTACTGTCCGTGCGCTTAAGTATAATGGCGGAGTAGAGAAGAGCAATCTGGGAGTGGAGAATCTGTCGGCACTGCAGGCGGGAATTGTTAATCTCGAGAAACATATTGAGAATCTGCATAAGTACGGCGTACCGATTGTTGTTGCACTGAACGCTTTTGTTTCCGATACGGAGGCAGAAATCGGATATGTGAGGAAATTCTGTGAAGACAGAGGATGTGAGTTCGCCATATCTGAAGTGTGGGAGAAAGGCGGCGCCGGCGGCGTGGAACTTGCAGAAAAAGTACTCTGGACGCTTGCGAATAAAGAGAGTCATTTTAAAGTATTATATGATGATGACGCTTCGCTCAAGGAAAAGATAGAGACAGTAGCGGATGAAGTATACGGTGCAGGAGGTGTTTCGTATACCCCTGCGGCAGAACGCCAGTTACGGAAACTGGAAGAACTCGGTTTTGGTAATATGCCGGTATGTATGGCGAAAACGCAGTATTCTTTGTCGGATGATCCGACCTTGCTCGGCAGACCGGTAGGATTTATGATGAATGTGAGAGAAGTCTATGTGTCCGCGGGAGCCGGGTTTGTGGTTGCGCTTACAGGTGCGGTTATGACGATGCCGGGGCTTCCGAAGAAACCGGCGGCATATCAGATTGACGTCAATGACGACGGTATGATCACGGGATTATTTTAAGTAAGATGGACGGGCAGGCAAAGAATGATACGGGTGTATATATTATAGGGACGGAGGATGATTTATGACACAGATTATAGATGGTAAGGCGATTTCGGCGGCAATCAAAGATGAATTAAAAGCAGAAGTGGAAGGCTTAAAAGGTGAAGGAACGCAGATATGCCTTGCGGTGATTCAGGTAGGGAATGATCCTGCGTCCGCTGTATATGTAGGTAATAAGAAGAAGGCTTGTGCCTATATCGGAATCGATTCACTGGCATATGAACTTCCGGAAGAGACGACACAGGAAGAACTTCTGAAACTGATAGCGGAACTGAACGATAAAGAGGAGGTCAACGGGATATTGGTACAGCTTCCCCTTCCGGCTCATATCGATGAAGATGAGGTGATCCGTGCCATTGATCCGAAGAAGGATGTGGACGGTTTTCATCCTCAGAGCGTAGGTGCGCTGTGTATCGGGCAGCCCGGTTTTGTATCATGTACGCCGGCGGGAATTATTCAATTGCTCAAACGTTCAGGGATAGAAATTGCAGGCAAAGAGTGCGTGGTTATCGGAAGAAGTAATATTGTCGGTAAGCCGATGGCGTTGTTGCTTTTGCGTGAAAACGGTACGGTGACGGTTGCGCATTCCAAGACCAAAAATTTGCAGGAAATAACGAAGAGAGCGGATATTCTTGTTGTGGCCGTAGGCAGGCCCAAAATGATTACAAGGGAATATGTGAAGGAGGGAGCGGTAGTCATAGACGTCGGCATTCACCGCAACGAGAACAATAAGTTATGCGGCGACGTGGATTATGACGATGTTGCGCCAATCTGCAGCGCAATTACACCTGTGCCTGGCGGCGTAGGACCTATGACGATAGCTATGTTGATGCATAATTGCGTTGAGGCGGGGACGAGACGATAACCCGCGTATGATCGAGAGAGAAAGGGAACAGCTTATGAAGTGCCCCCATTGTGGTAATGAGTTGAAGGATGGATATCTGATCTGTGAACAGTGCGGAGAAGAGATTCGGATAGTGCCTGATTTTGAACCAGAAATAGAAAACAGCATAACGGAAACCTTATCTACACTTGCAGCGCTTCAGGACGGAGAGGACACTCAGGAGATATCGCAGACTAATGAGGGGGCAGAAGAGGAAGATATAACGGAGCAGGATGAACCGCTTGAAGACGGAAGAAAGATATGGATGATGGTAAGTCTGGTGATTATCTTTGTCGTGGCACTTGTCACTTACAGTACCTATGCTTATCATATCAGAACGGTAGACTATCAGATCACAAAAGCGAAAGAGTATGCGGCGGATGAGTCCTATGCCGAGGCGATAGCTTGTTTGGAATCGGCGTATGAGAATTATCCGGACGAAGCCGGGCTTTTGTTTCTGGAAGCGGATTATTATTATTTACAGCAGGATAATGATTCAGCGGTAAATGTCTTGTACCGCATTATAGACAGAGGCGATTTTTCTTACGAGGATTTGGAGGAAGCTTATAATAAAATTATAACCATTTATGCGAATCAGGGATTATACGGGCAGATTAACGAACTGTTGCGCAGTTGTCCGGAGAGCGGGATTGTCAGTATGTTCCAAAGTTATCTCGCCATGGAGCCGGAATTCAGTTATGTGGAAGGAAGCTATGCGGAAGTAATTCCTCTTAAACTCAGTTCAAATACGGCCGGAACAATCTATTATACGATGGATGGGAGTAAACCGACCAAGAGCAGTCAGGTGTATACGGCGCCTCTTTTCCTTGAGACGGGAGAGTATACAGTCAGCGCTTTTTTTGTGAATGATTACGGAATAGAGAGCGATATTGTCAGCAAGACATATATTATTAACCTTTCGGTGCCGAATGCGCCGGAAGTGGATTTGTACAGCGGGGAGTATACGGAACCGACGATGATTGCCGTGGAGGGAATAGAAGGATGTCAGATTTACTATACGACGGACGAATCCGAGCCGACGCAGGACAGTGTGCCCTATACCGGTCCGATTCCCATGCCGCTGGGTAAGACATTGTTCAAATTTGTCAATATCAGCGAGGAGGGTGTACCCAGCGAAGTGACTACGAGAACCTATACGCTGACGCTTCGGGACGCGATTCCTACTACACAAGCGGTAAGCAATCTGGTTGCGAGGCTCGTTGAGACAGGATATCTGGAAGACGCGGAAGGGCACAATAAACGGCAGAGCGGAACTTTAAGTTATCAGTTCAGCTCAGTGTTAAGAATTGGGAATGCAGACGACTATTATACCATATATGAATATTATGACGATGGAACAGGCATGCTGAGCCGTACTGATAAGGTATTTCTGGTTCAGGTACATACAGGAGAGGCAGCGCAGCTTGGATACGATACAAAAGGTGAGTTTGTGGCGGTTGTTATATAGTGATATAAGTGCGCCGGAAATATGTTCCAATACAATAAAAGGTTGCAAAAATAAAGAAGTTCCTATACAATTAGGGACATCAGTTGAGGAGGATAAGTATAAGATGTACAAGATAGTAAAAGCAGAAGAACTTGCGGCAAACATCTACCTGATGGATGTTGAAGCTCCCAGAGTTGCCAAATCCTGTCAGCCGGGGCAGTTCGTTATCGTAAGAATGGATGAGGATAGTGAGCGTATTCCGCTTACCATATGTGATTATGACAGGACGACAGGCACTGTTACGATTGTAGTGCAGGTAGTCGGTGCGGCGACGGAGATGATGCGCAGCTTAAAGAGCGGCGATAGTTTCCATGATTTCGTTGGACCGCTTGGATGTCCGTCTGAGTTTGTGAATGAAGAGATAGAGAGTCTTCGCGCCAAGAAAATTCTCTTTGTAGCCGGCGGACTTGGTACGGCGCCGGTTTATCCGCAGGTGAAATGGCTGCACGAGCATGGTATTGATGCGGATGTAATAGTAGGTGCCAAGACGAAGGATCTTCTCATTATGGAAGAAGAGATGAAGGCTGTAGCCGGTAATCTGTATGTTACGACAGACGACGGTTCGTACGGAAGAAGCGGCATGGTTACCAAGGTTATTGACGACTTGATTACCGAGGAAGGTAAGAGTTATGACGTATGTGTCGCCATTGGTCCGATGATTATGATGAAATTTGTGTGTCTGACGACAAAGAAATATGATTTGCCGACGATTGTCAGCATGAATCCGATTATGGTTGACGGCACAGGTATGTGCGGCGCATGTCGTCTGACCGTGGATGGTGAAGTGAAATTTGCATGTGTTGACGGACCAGAGTTTGACGGTCACAAGGTAGATTTTGATCAGGCCATGAAGCGTCAGCAGATATACAAGACCAAAGAAGGAAGAGCATTCTTAAAGGCGCAGGAGGGTAATACCCACCATGGCGGATGCGGAAATTGCGGAGGTAATGACTAATGGAAGCAGATGTATTAAAGAAAGTACCTGTCCGTGAACAGGATGCGCAAGTACGTGCGACGAATTTCGAGGAAGTATGTCTCGGATATGATAAAGAAGAAGCGATGTGTGAGGCAACCCGATGTATCAATTGCAAGAATGCGCAGTGTATTAAAGGCTGCCCTGTGGCAATTAATATTCCCGGATTTATTGAGAAGGTCAAAGAAGGAGACATAGAGGCGGCATATCAAGTTATCAGCGAGTCATCTGCACTTCCGGCGGTATGCGGACGCGTGTGTCCTCAGGAAAGCCAGTGCGAAGGTAAATGTATCCGCGGTATTAAGGGAGAGCCGGTTTCTATCGGTAAGCTGGAGCGTTTTGTGGCTGACTGGGCAAGAGAGAATAATATTAAGCCGGAGGGAGCCAAAGAGAGAAAAGGCAAGAAAGTTGCAGTGATCGGTTCAGGACCGGCAGGTCTTACTTGTGCGGGCGACCTTGCCAAGATGGGATATGATGTTACGATTTTCGAAGCGCTGCATGAGGCGGGCGGCGTGCTTGTATACGGGATTCCGGAATTCCGTCTCCCGAAGCAGAATGTCGTTGCCAAAGAGATTGAGAACGTGAAATCCTTAGGCGTTAAGATTGAAACGAATGTGGTAGTCGGCAAGTCAGTTACGATAGATGAGTTAATGGAGGAGGAAGGATTCGATGCAGTGTTCATCGGATCCGGCGCGGGACTGCCGAAATTCATGGGAATTCCCGGTGAACAGGCTAACGGTGTGTTTTCTGCTAACGAGTATCTGACCAGAAGTAATTTGATGAAAGCTTTTGACGATAAAGCAAATACACCGATTATGAGAGGTAAGAAAGTAGCGGTTGTAGGCGGAGGCAACGTGGCTATGGATGCGGCAAGAACGGCTCTGCGTCTTGGTGCGGAAGTGCATATCGTATATCGGCGAAGCGAGGAAGAATTACCTGCCCGTGTAGAAGAAGTGCATCATGCCAAGGAAGAGGGGATCATCTTTGATCTATTGACGAATCCGACAGAGATACTCGAAGACGAGAACGGTTGGGTCTGCGGAATCAAATGTGTGCGTATGGAACTCGGGGAGCCTGATGAGTCCGGCAGAAGACGGCCGGTAGTGATTGAAGGTTCCGAGTTTACGATTGAAGTGGATACGGTTATCATGTCGCTCGGCACGTCGCCGAATCCGCTGATTTCTTCTACGACCAAAGGTCTGGAAGTCAATAAACATAAATGTATCGTTGCGGAAGAAGAATTCGGTAAGACGACTAAGGAAGGCGTCTATGCAGGCGGCGATGCGGTAACAGGGGCTGCGACCGTTATTCTTGCGATGGGGGCAGGCAAAGCGGCGGCGAAAGGCATTGATGAATATCTGAGCAAATAGTAAGAGAAATGCGTGATAAACTGTTTAAGAGAGTCTGCCTGTATGGCGGACTTTTCTTAAATTCTATTATTTATGTTTATGAAGCTGATTTTCTTATACTTAAATAAAATCTTAATAAATTACCCAGTAGTTTATTAAGGAATAGCATTTACAATAGTCATACAAGGTTATATAAAGGGAGGATTATAATGGTAAACCATATTGTATTGTGGAATTTGAAGGAAGAATTGAGCGTGCAGGAAAAAAGAGAAGCGGCGGAGCGTATCAGAATGGAATTGGAGGCGGTCAAAGAACAGGTATCAGGGGTCGTATCATTGAAAGTGGTGACAGACCCGCTTGATTCAAGCAATAAGGAGATCGGACTGATATCCGTGTTTGAGAATGAAGAAGCATTGCAGAATTATCAGGTTCATCCGGCACATGTAGCGGCAGGCGTATACATCAGGACGGTGACAGAAGAAAGAACATGTCTTGACTATGAAGAGTAGAAAAGGCGCGGTATAGTGTGCGCATAGGCGGTATGTGGAAAAATGTATACTATTTGAGAATAGAAAGGCAGGTGTGATAAATGAATTTAATGGAAGGAAATCATCGCACAAAAGAAAATAGCTGGCGAGAGGATCTGAGGTCAGATTTGAATACAGAGCAGACGGAAGAAGAGGAACTGGAAGGGGATGGGCTTTCAATAGAGGACTTGGACGAAGAGCCGGATGAGGAAGAGGACGACATTCACGGGTTTTGGCATAAACCATATATGACGACCGTACTTTTAGCAGTTATTTTAGTTCTTCTAATCTGCATTATCGTGCTGTTACTGTTTATGCCGGGACGCAGGCAGGAGGCACAAAATAGCGGCAATGACAATCTCCAGCAGAGTATCACACAGTACGCGCAGGAACAAAAACAGAATGATTATGTTGCGGGACTGTCAGGTGAAACGGTTGGAATTGATCAGGCAGACGACAAAGACGGTAAGGAGCATGTGGTATCCGCAGAAACGACGCAAACCGATGTGTATGAGGAAACGGAAGAGGAAACCTCGTTTGTCGCGGCCGACGGTGACAAGATGGCTGTTGTGGTAGATGTAGAAGATGAGAGCGACGTGGCATACAGCAAAGAATATATTTTGAATGAAGCGCTTCCGTATTTCGCAGATAATAATCAGGAGGCAATCTGGGATCTTACACACTTAAAGAGATATGTGAAGTTGTCTGAAGAACTGAAAGGCACGGATCAGTATTATTATAAAGGCGACGTAAACAGCGACGGAATACCGGATGGACAAGGTCTGGCAATCTATGAGAATAACAGTTATTACTACGGAGACTGGTCAAACGGTATCAGAAGTGGTACGGGTACTTGGTACAGATTCTATATCGGTAAAATTAATAAAACCAATTCAATGGGTAAATATATAGCCCACAGTTATGCAGGTACATGGGCGAATGATCTGCCGAACGGGCAGGGTGCGGAGCACTATGAGGTTGACATATCCAAACTGAAGGCACATGAGAGAATACTACAAAATGTTGTTGGAAATTTCAGCGATGGTTTATACGATGGCGAACTGTATATGAATACAGTAGACTACACAGGCAATGTGGAAGAATGGAGCGGTATCGCAAACAAAGGAGTTTTCGATCTGTGGAGGGACATGAGTGCAATCGGAGAGTGTTCGGTATGGCGTAAAAATGACGACCAATCACTTTGTCTGGACATTGATAAGTCGCAGAATAAGAATCAGGGTATGAGAGAACTTCTGAAGATTGAGATAAAATAAGATGATTTTGAGGCACTATATAGGGAGTCATATGAGTACAAGAATCGCATTAATCGGTATTATCGTGGAAAGAGAAGCGTCCGTGGAACAACTTAACAGGCTGTTACATGAGTATGGGGAGTACGTTGTAGGAAGAATGGGAATCCCGTATCGTAAAAGAGGCGTCAATATCATCAGTGTCGCGGTGGACGCGCCGCAGGATATAATTAGCGCTATGTCCGGTAAAATCGGAAGCTTGGACGGCATCAGTGTGAAGACGGTTTACTCCAATATAGCAGATAATCCGATGTGACGGGTAATTCCGCATAGAATGATAGAAGGTCTGCACTATAAACTAGGTAAGAAGGTATTGCAATTTATGCAAAATGATTATAAAATATAGCTGTATGTGGGAATTTTTAGGCAATATTTTTAACCTAGCGATAAGGAGCGTGACATGTATGCCTTGGTGTCCGGTATGTAAGAACGAGTACAGGGAAGGGATTAAGCTCTGTGCTGAATGTAAGGTGGAATTGGTAGAACGTCTGGAAGACGAGAAGAAGAGCGATGAATTGAGCGAACAAGAGAAAATCGCGAGAGTACGGGCTATGCTTGCAGAAGAGCAGGGCGGACAGGATGAAGAAGACGAGATTCCGGAGAAAGTGCCGGTGTATCATGCGTATCAGAACAGCGCATCGAAGGCAGAGGATAATCGCACGTCCGCATATACGTTGTTGTTTGTAGGCATCGTAGGATTTATCCTTGTGCTGCTTATATTTGTGGGAGTCATTCCGCTTTATCAGAATGCGACGACGACCAAGTATCTTATGTGCGGAGTCATGGGCGCCATGTTTATCTTGTTTATTGTATTTGGCAGTGTGTCAATGCGCAACTCTAAGATTTTGTTTATTAAAGCGAAATCGGAGGATTCTTTATTATCGGAACTTACGAAATGGTGTGAGAGAAACTTAAATGCGGAACAGATTGACGCTGGATTGTTCGATGACACGACAGGTCAGACAATCGCAGAAGAGCAGAAGTATTTTAAGAGAAGCGACAGAATGAAAACGATTATCAGCGATAACTTTATGAATTTGGACGAAGCGTTTCTGGAGCATTTTGTGGATGAGTATTATCAGGAGTTATTTGAAAATTAATGAAGATTACAGTGATCGCAGTTGGAAAGATTAAGGAGAGATTCTACAGGGAGGCTGTCGCAGAGTATGAGAAGCGTCTTAGTCGTTACTGTAAACTGGAAATCATACAGGTAGAGGATGAGAAGACGCCGGATAGGACAGGGCAGGCTTTGGAGACAGAGATTAAGCGCAGAGAAGCGGAACGTATCATGAGGTATATCCGTGACGACGCCTTTGTCGTGACATTGGAGATTCGGGGCAAAATGTATGATTCCGAGGAATTTGCAGGCGCCATAGAAAGGCTTGCGGTACAGGGGACCAGCCATATTCAGTTTATTATAGGCGGTTCTCTCGGATTACATGAAGATGTCTGTAAGAAAGCTGACCGAGCGGTCAGCTTTTCTAAAATGACCTATCCGCACCAGCTGATGCGCGTGATTTTGTTAGAGCAGATTTACCGTGCATACCGCATCATGAATGGGGAACCGTATCATAAATAAAGAGGAGAACAGTCTATGAGAATGTATGATCTTATCATGAAAAAGCGTAATGGCGGAAACTTAAGTCAGGAAGAGATTGAATATATGATTGCGGAGTACACGGCAGGACGCATTCCGGATTATCAGATGTCTGCCATGATGATGGCAATCTATTTTCAAGGCATGAGCGCGCAGGAAACGACAGCGCTCACCATGGCAATGGTTCATAGTGGCGATATGATGGATTTGAGCGATATTGAAGGAGTCAAGGTAGATAAACATTCAACCGGGGGAGTAGGAGACAAAACGTCCATTGCACTGACACCTATGGTCGCTGCATGTGGCGTGAAGATTGCGAAGATGAGCGGCAGAGGACTCGGACATACCGGTGGGACGATAGACAAGCTGGAGAGTTTTGAAGGGTTTACAACCGGGATCACGGCGGGACATTTTGTCAGGCAGGTCAATGAGATTGGAGTGTCGATTATGGGACAGACGGCAGATATCGCGCCGGCGGATAAGAAGCTGTATGCACTTCGTGATGTGACGGCAACGGTGGATAATATGTCGTTGATTGCAAGTTCTATCATGAGTAAGAAGCTTGCTTCCGGTGCCGACGCTATTGTTCTGGACGTCAAAACCGGGAGCGGAGCTTTCATGAAAAGTGAGAAAGACTCTTTTGCACTGGCTAAGGAGATGGTCACGCTGGGAAATATGGCGGGCAGAAAAACTATCGCCGTAGTATCCGATATGGATCAGCCGTTGGGACGTGCGGTAGGAAATGCGCTGGAAGTGGAGGAAGCGATTGCAACTTTGCGCGGAGAAGGACCGGAGGATTTTACAAAGCTTTGCATGACGCTTGGGACATACATGTTAATCGCAGGCGGCGTGTCATCTGACGAGAAGGATGCGGAGAAGAGACTGCAAAGAGTGATTGAGGATGGCAGCGCGCTAAAGAAGCTGGCTGAGTTTGTTCAGGCACAAGGCGGTGACGCCAAGGCAGTATATGACACAACGCTCTTGCCGAAGGCGTCTGTTATCGAAGAAATTGTTTCTGTGCAGAGCGGTTATATTGAGAAAATTGACTGTGATGAGATAGGAATTTGTTCGTTGATACTTGGCGGCGGCAGAGAGACGAAGGAAAGTGAGATTGATTTGTCAGTGGGATTGATCCTGAACAAGAAGGTTGGCGACCATGTTGCTTCGGGAGAGCCGTTAGCGGTAATTTATGCAAACGACCGTGCGAAGCTGACAGCGGCTAAAGAGCGCTTTTTGAAGGCCTATCATTTTGCAGATAAGCCGGTGCAAAAGGCACAACTAATCAGGGGTATCGTACGGGAATAAACCGGAACAATGCATAAAAACGATAAACGGACAGTTGTTGGCAGAGAGATTCAGTCATGAATTTCTTCTCGTATACATATAGTAAACTATGAGAAGAAAGAATAAGAAATTGCCAATATCAGCCCTATCGAATTCCAAAGAACTGATTGTGGAATCGCTAAAACTCCCCAAAGATACGATGCTGGGGGCAGCAATTGTCACAATCACCGGGAACAGAGAGGCGTTTATAGAAAATTATAAAGGAATATTAGAATATACCACGGAGTCTATCGTATTGCAGGGGAAGAATTGCAAGATATGCTTTGAAGGTAAAAGGCTGTCCATTGATTATTATACCAATGAAGATATGAAAATAAGCGGCAGTATCGATACTGTCCGATATGTTTGACGGAGAGGGAAAGGATGCTTCATTGGATACAATATATCAGAGGGTATGTAACAATCAAAGTATGGGGATATTCTACGGAGCGACTGCTTAATTTGTGCGGAAATCATGATATTCTGGTGTGGGATATCGTAAATCACGGCGATTATGATACGATGAATATCAGCGTGCAGGGTTTTTTTGCATTAAAACCGCTGCTTAGAAAGACCGGAACAAAGGCATCCGTCTTAAAAAGATATGGACTGCCTTTTTTTGCGTCCAAAATGGGGCGGCGTAAGATTTTTGTCGCGGGGTTCATCTGCTGCATGCTTTTCTGGATGCTGACGGCAGGATTTATCTGGAACATTAAGATTGAAGGCAATTATGTGCTGACAGAAGACGTCCTGATCGATTATCTGGAGGAAAAGGGCGTGCATGTTGCGATGAAGAAAAGCCGGCTTCAGATAGAGGAAGTGGAGAAGGCCCTGCGGGAAGACTATGATGTGATTACTTGGACGTCCGTACAGGTAAAAGGTACAACGCTGGTTATCTATATCAAAGAAAATGAAATGCCTGACTATGACCAAACTGGTCAATCAGATGATGCGGAGAATTATGAGCAGACGGAGGGAATGGACTTAATTGCGACGAAGTCCGGGACCGTGTCTTATATCATTACCCGCAGCGGCGTGCCGCAGGTTACAGTCGGGGATACGGTGGAAAAGGGAGACGTGCTGGTCAGCGGCGCGGTTCCGGTATACAATGAAGATACGACTATCAGAAAATATCAGTATGTAGTATCCGATGCGGACATTATGCTGCGGTATACGGAATCAGTTGCCGTGAAAAAGGATATCCTATATGAGGAAAAGATGTATACCGGACGACAGAAGAAGGTAGCAATGTTCGGATTCAAAGACAGAGAGTGGGATTTAAGGCTCGGAGGTATTCCTTATGAAGAATACGATGTGAGTGGTGAAAAGAAACAAGTCAAACTGTTAGACCGTCTCTATCTGCCGATTTATTATGGCGGAAAAACCGTTCAGGAATATGAAATGATCAGACAGAAATATACCGAGGAAGAGATGGAAGCAATCATGCAGGAGGAATGGAATAAAATAATCTTAAGTTTAGAGGAAAAAGGGGTACAAATTACGAAAAAAAATGTTACAATAAAAAAGAACGAAAAAAATTGGGTGTTAAATGCCCATATGCAGTTGGAGGAGTCTGCGGTGAAACTTGTACCGACGAGGACAGAACCGGTTGCAGTGGAAGAAATACCGGAAGAATAGAGAGGCAGTATACAGATACATGGGAGAATTTACGGTTAGTATAGATGTGCCGGTCGAGCACATGCAGAATTTGTTTGGCAAATGTGATTCCTATATTAGAAAAATAGAAGACGATCTGCACGTAACGATTGTGGATCGGGATGGCGCCGTGCGGATAAACGGCGACAAGGAAGCGGTGATGAAAGCCTCCCACATCGTGAAAGAGTTGTTGACATTATCGGAGAGAGGCAATACGTTGGAAGAACAAAATGTTAATTATGCGATAGAGATGGAACATGAGAGTCAAGGTCACGACGATGTACTTTTGGAGATAGACAGCGATTGTATCTGCCATACGATAAGCGGTAAGCCGATCAAACCTAAGACTCTAGGACAGAAAAAGTATGTTGATGCAATCAGGGATCATATGATTGTATTCGGAATCGGACCGGCTGGAACCGGTAAAACGTATCTGGCGATGGCGATGGCGATCACCGCGTTTAAGAATAATGAGGTGAGCAGGATCATCCTCACAAGACCGGCAATTGAAGCCGGTGAAAAGCTGGGATTTCTGCCCGGCGATTTGCAGAGTAAAGTGGATCCTTACCTTAGACCGCTCTATGACGCCTTGTATCAGATTATGGGCGCCGAGAGTTTTAATAAGAATATGGAGAAAGGATTGATCGAGGTTGCACCGCTTGCCTATATGAGAGGACGGACTCTTGACAATGCCTATATTATTCTGGACGAAGCGCAGAATACCACACCGGCGCAGATGAAGATGTTTCTGACACGAATCGGCTTCGGCTCTAAAGTTGTGGTGACAGGCGATAATTCGCAGAAGGATTTGGCGCCGGATGCAAGGTCTGGGCTGGATATAGCGGTTAAGGTGCTTTCAAAAATCGATGATATAGCATTCTGCATGTTAACCAGCAAAGATGTGGTCAGACATCCTCTTGTACAGAAGATTGTCAGAGCATATGATGATTATGAATCAAAAGAGAAAAATCGTAGTGAAATAAAACGGAGAAACAGGAATTATAGTCGTGGAAAAAAGTAAAACACCTCTTTGGAAAAGAATATTGGTTTTTGGGATAATGTTTGTACTGTCAGGGGGAATCGCACTGGCAGGAAGTCTGTTATATGGTAATAATACGGAAGAGATGATTCGCAATACGGTTATGGTTTTGACCGGTACAGGAGTTGTAATATTTGCGTTTTCGATGAGTGAAATGAACGGTTTATTTATTTATCGTAATGAAGGTAAATACAGCCGGTTTACCATGATGTATCTGGGCAGTCTGATCGCCTCGGTGCTTCTGCCGTATCTGCCGGTCAAAGGATGGCCGTTTCTTGTTCTGTTCGTGCTGCTCGGTGTGTTCAGCAACGGCGTTACAGGCGTAGTGGCTGGTAGTACGTGCCTGCTGGTGGCAGTAAATTTGTCGGGTGGTACATTCTCTGTTTTCTGGCTCTATTTTATAAGCGGAGTGGTAGGCGTTCTTGTATTTAGCACGTTAAACGATGATTTTCATGTAGGATTTCCGCTATTCATTTCGTTGTCGATACTGACGCTTTGCCTGACTGCGAACGTGATTCTCTTTTCACAGGAGCAGTTGTCATTTGGGCAGTTTATGATTCCGTTAGTCAATCTGATGGTATGCTGCATTCTGCTGCTGATCAGTCTTAAAATGTTCAGTTCGGCAGTCATTCACAGAAACAGAGAGAAATATATGGATATCAATGACCCGGAATTTCCGCTTTTGGTACAGCTTAAGGATATGTCTAAGGAAGAATATTATCATGCGATACATACAGCATATCTGAGCGACCGGATAGCAAGACGTTTAGGATTGGACGATGCGGCGGCGAAAGCGTGCGCCTATTACCAAAGAATCGGTAAGCTGAGAGGCGAGAATACATGGGAAAATGTTTCGGCAATCTGTAATGAATATCACTTTCCGCCCAATACTAAGAAAATTCTCAAAGAATATGTGGATGAATCGGAGAAGATTGTGTCGAAGGAGACGGTTGTCGTATTATTTGCAGACTGCATTGTTTCTTCTATCCTGTATCTTTTTGAGAAGGATCCGACGGCGCAACTGGATTATGCCCAGATTATAGATACTGTGTTCCAGAAGAAATTGGAGACGGACGAGCTGTGGGGAAGTGAAATTTCACTGGGACAGATTCGCAGTATGCAGAAGATATTTGTCGAGGAGAAACTATATTATGACTTCTTACGTTGAGAATGAAACTGAGGTTGAGTTTGCTTTTGATATCCATGAGATTCTTGATAAAATTATGGATGCTGTGATGGAGATGGAGAATTGCCCATATGAGACGACGGTTAATCTTTTATTGACGGATAATGAGGGGATTCGCGAATATAATAAGAATTACCGTGATATAGACCGGGAGACGGACGTACTGTCTTTTCCAAATATACCGTTTGAGAAAGAAAGCGATTTTGTGAGTGTGGAGACAGCCGAGGCGGATTGCTTTGATCCTGACAGCGGCGAACTGATTTTAGGGGATATTATTCTATCCGTTGACCGTATCAGGTCACAGGCACAGGAATATGGTCACAGTATGCTTAGGGAGTTTGCATTTCTGACGGCGCACAGCATGTTCCACTTATGCGGTTATGACCATATGGAAGAGAGCGAAGCGGCCGTCATGGAGCAGAAGCAGGAAGCCGTACTTACAAAGTTGGGAATTACAAGACAATAAAGCCGATTAAAGGATATGGTATTGTGATGAAGTTACGAAAGAGAGAAAGAACGCAGAACGGATTATTTAATAGAACGATCAAGAACCCGTTGGTACAATATGCGGGGATTTTGTCCTATGCGATCTTGTTAATTATGCGGATTCCGCTGTCAAAGACAATTGGAGACGCAGGGGTTGGATTGTTTGCGCCTGCTTTTGAAATCTTTCTTCTGATTACGCTGTTTACGTCATACAGCATGACGGGCGCCATGTCGGCGATTATCCGGTACAGAGTAAAACGTGAACAGTATAAAAGTGCAAGAAAAGCCTTTCGCGCGGCGTTTTTCATGGATTTGATCGTCAGCGTAACAGCGGCTGTTCTGATCGTTGTTTTTTCTTCATTTATTGCGGACATTCTTATTTTGGAGTCGCGTAGCCGTATGGCGGTTCTGGCAGTGGCTCCGGTGATCGTCTTTGCGGCGTTTATAGGCACATTCCGCGGATATTTCAGCGGGTTCGGTCTTGGTATGCTGACGGCGCATTCGCAGTATATCGAAAGCATTGTCATGATAATATGCGCGTTATTTTTCGGAGAGATGTCATATACTTACGGTTTAAAAGTTTCCGCTTTGAAACAGAACGAGGCATACAGCTATGCGTACGGTGCGATGGGCGCTATGCTGGGTGTGATGTTATCCCAGTTGATTACTTTGATTCATCTGCTGGTAATTTTTGTGGTCTATTCGGGTACGCTTCGGGGCAAGCTTGGCATGGATAACAGTAAACGGCTGGAAACGCAGTATTCGCTGCAAAGAATGATATTTGCCAACAGCTTTCCGATAGCGCTGATTGCAATTTTGTCCAATCTGTTTATGATCGTTGATCAGCGAATGTTCAATTATTGTATGAATAAGAAGAATCTTGGAGAGACACGGACTGCGCTGTGGGGGAGTTATTACGGTAAGTTTGCGGTTTTTATCGGTGTATTTACAGTATTTGCCATACTCAGTGTATATACGATGACAGGTAAAATAAGCAATGCGTACGAGAGAGAAGAATATCGTGTTATGCGTGACAGAATCGGCAGGGCGGTCCGCAGATTGTCTATCACGGCATTCCCAATTGCAATCTATCTGGCGGCGCTGGCAAGAGCGATGCTTACAAGTCTGTATAAGGGAGAAGTCGATACGGAAGTATTGTGGATACAGAAAGGTGTTATTATCATAGTGCTCTATGGATTCTGCTTCTTTTTTGCACAGATACTGTATAAGACGCATATGCTCAGAGAATTGCTATTGACGACAGTAGTGTCTTTGTTAGCGCATACTCTGATCGTCTATCTTTTCGTACAGAAAGCGCTTTTGGGTGCGGATGGTGTGATATATGCTTTAATTGCATTTTTTGCTTTATATGGTGGGCTAAACTTTTTCTTTGTCAGCAGGAATCTGAAATATCGTCAGGACTGGCTTGGGGGAATCGTTTTTCCGGCTGCGGCGGCAGGAGTTTCCGGTGTGGTGGTTATGATTATGAGCAGTCTGTTGCTTGAGCCGGTAGGCGGCGCGTTGACGATGTTGATCGGTATACTGGTGGGATTGTTCTTCTATATCACTTTTTTGATGATTTTAAAAGTGATAGGGGAAGCGGAACTATCCAGAATACCGCTTGGATTTTTCTTTATTATGCTTGGCAGGAATATCGGAGTTTTGAGATAAGAGAATACTTTACTTCCGATAAAATAATGAGATTGTCTGCATAAAATTTACGAAATGACTGATACTGATTACAAGAAATCCGGTAAGAAGGGCTATAAAAGGGATGAAACTTTTAAGACGTATCAGTCTTTTTCTTGTTTTATCGAGCGTTATGCTCGGCGTAGGAGGGTATACCGCGCTTAAGGCGGAGCAGTTTTTCTACCCAAACAGATATCAGATGAAAGAGACTCGTAATGAAGACAAACAACAGGATGAGGAAGATGCTCATTATGATATGCAGGAGCAGGTGATAGAGACAGCGGTTGGAGATATTCCCGTGGTAACTGCGGACACGACTTATCTTGTAGAAGAAGTGGATCTGATAAGCGGTACGGTACACGAGACGGAAGAAAGCGTGCCTGTCAAATATATCGGACTGGACAGAGAGGGGCTGCTTCAGGAGCTGGAATCTTATGATGATAATCCTCCGTTGACAGAATTGGAGCAGGGGTTTGAGACAATAGAACTGACTGCTTTTTCAAAGGACAGGGTTGTGATCTGCAAATACTATAAGCTGGAAGAAGACAAGGGATTCTATCTTATGGTGGCAGACCATTTTATTGTAGTGTACCGGGAGGATAAACAGACCTTGTACATGAATACGGATATCCTGCTGGAGAGTCTGAATGAGACGCTGCAGACGGAAATTATGCGGGGAAAGTATGTGGAGACAGAGGAAGAATTATATAATTTCCTTGAATCTTATTCAAGCTAAGGATGCAGGGAGGGAATATGAATAGAAAGATTGCCGTAGTTGGCGGCGGTGCGGCAGGAATGATGGCCGCCATACAATCGGCGCGTATGGGCGCACTGGTAACGATATATGAGAGAAATGACAGGGTGGGGAAGAAACTTCTTTCCACGGGTAACGGCAAATGCAATTTCTCCAATGAATTGATGGGAGCCGATTACTATTTCGGAAGCGGGAAAATGCTTATAGACAGCGTATACGCGAACTTTGGTTTGAGAGATACCAAGGAGTTCTTTACCGGACTCGGAATGAGGATTAAGAACCGGAACGGGTATCTATATCCGGCGAGCGAACAGGCATCCACAGTGCTGGATGTCTTAAGATATGAATTGGAACGTTTGCAGATTACAATACATACGAATCAGCAAGTGAAAACCATTGTGCGGCGTCAGAACGCACTGGTGATTGAGACGACAGAGAATAAGAGTGAGAAATATGATGTGGTTATACTTGCCTGCGGCGGCAAAGCGGCTCCTAAGACCGGATCAGACGGGGCAGGATTCCTTTTGGCGAAAGCTCTGGGACACAGAGTCATACCGACAGTACCTGCACTTGCCGCGCTTAAGTGTAAGGAAGATTTTTTCAAACGTGTGGCAGGCGTGCGTTGTGATGCGAAACTGACATTGCGCATAGACGGTCGCTCCGTGCGGTCTGAACGCGGCGAACTGCAATGGACGGATTACGGTATTTCCGGAATTCCGGTATTTCAATTGAGCAGAGATGCGGCATATGCGCTGTCAGGCCAAAAAGGTGTGACGGTGGAGATAAATCTGCTGCCTGATTATGAGCGGGATACAGATGATACCGTAAGCGAAGCGGATATGGATGCAGGTTATGAGCCGTTCTGGACAGATAGATGGAGAAGACAGCGCGAACAGACGATGGAACAGTTTGTGACCGGTATAGTCAATAAGAAAATCGGACTGCTGTTACTGAAGCTGGCAGATATTAAGGAGACGGAGACGGCAAGTCTTGTTCCGGCGGCTTCACGGAGTAAATTAGAGCGATTGTTCCGCTCTCTGACCGTGGTTGTCGGAGCAGTCAACCCGTATGAACAGGCACAGGTGTGTGCAGGCGGTATAGACTGCACGGAAGTATCACGTGAATTGGAATCACGTCTTGTACCGGGGCTGTTTTTTGCCGGGGAAATATTGGATATAGACGGTTTATGCGGAGGGTATAATCTGCAGTGGGCGTGGAGTAGCGGGAGCGTTGCTGGGCGTGCTGCGGCGGGGAGAAAGGTACGGTAACGGTATGAAAGTAGTTTTACAGAATCTGACCAAGAAATTTCCGAGTCGGGACAGGAAGAAACGTGATGAGGTGATTGCTGTTGATAACTTTAATTTTGAAATTCCGGACGGTAAATTAATCGGCTTATTGGGACCTTCCGGATGCGGTAAGAGCACAACGCTTAACCTGATCAGCGGATTGGTGAAGCCTACCGCAGGGAGAATTTTCTTCGGAGAGGATGATGTGACCAAGCTTCCTCCGGAGAACAGAGGCATTGGGCTTGTATTTCAGAATTATGCGTTATATCCGCATCTGACAGTCAGACAGAATATTTTGTTTCCGCTGCAGAACCTTAAGGGAAAGGATAAGCTGTCTAAAGAAGAGATGATGAAGAAAGCAGCGGAGGCGGCAAAACTTGTGCAGATAGATGAACTGATGGAAAGAAAGCCTCGTGAATTGTCGGGAGGACAGCAGCAGCGCGTTGCGATTGCCCGTGCGATGGTGAAGATGCCCAAAGTACTTCTGTTAGATGAACCGTTATCAAATCTCGATGCCAGACTGCGGCTCCAGACGCGGGAGGAAATCCGCAGAATACAACAGGAGACTAAGATTACCACCGTATTTGTCACACACGATCAGGAGGAGGCTATGAGTATTTCCGATATGATTGTCGTGATGAAAGAAGGGGCGGTGCAGCAGATTGGGCAGCCGCAGGAAGTGTATGACTCGCCGGTTAATTTGTTTGTTGCAAAATTTCTCGGAACGCCGCCAATTAATATTTTTAAGGGAAAAATCGTGGGTGGCAGACTCTATATAGGAGACGAGGCGGTCCTTGCTGCAGGCGGTGTACCCGACAAAGATGTTTATGTCGGCGTCAGACCGGAGGGATTTATGTTGAATGAAGACGGACCTTTCGGATGTCAACTGAATCGTGTGGAAGTGATGGGACGGGATATCAGCGTCGTTTCTTTGCACAAAGAATGTTTCAATGAGGTGGTGCGCGCCATAATCGGTACAGAGACGAAGGCGGATATCGGAATAGACAGCGCTGTGAAAGGCGGTATCGTAAGATTCAGCCTGATACCGCACAAAGTATTCCTATTTGACAGGGAAACAGAGAAACGGATAGACGCAGAGGTATGTTCGTTATGAGAAAGAGGAAATTTAGTAACAGTAGTCTGAAAGGATGGCTGTATCTTTTGCCGGCGATTCTTTTTCTGGGCGCTTTTATGGTATACCCTTTGATTGATGTGTTTGTTTATTCGTTTGAGGAAGGATATAATTCTGCGTCCCAGACTTATTTTGGAACCGGGTTCTATAATTATTCATATGTATTACATGATCCGTATTTTTTGCAGGCTGTGAAGAATACGTTTATTCTGGTTGTTATCACAGTACCGCTTTCCACGGGAATTGCGCTGCTTATTTCCATAGGATTACAAGCAGTCAGACCGCTTCGTGAATTACTGCAGACAATCTTCTTCCTGCCGTATGTGACCAATACGCTGGCGGTCGGCATGGTTTTCATGATCCTTTTCAAGAAAACGGCGTATTCGGAAGGTATGATCAATCTGCTTATCACAGCGCTTGGCGGCACAAGCGTGGATTTTATTGACGGACCGTATTGGGCGAAGATGTTTGTGCTGTGTTTTTATACGGTATGGGTTGTTATGCCTTTTAAGATTCTGATATTGACCGGAGCGCTATCCGGGGTAGACAGACAATATTATCACGCGGCAAGAGTGGATGGCACATCGAAATTCAGAATCTTTATGCGCATTACACTGCCCATGATTTCTCCCATGATTTTTTATCTGGTTATCACAGGTTTTATCGGTGCATTCAAGGCTTATAGTGACGTGGTTGCCCTGTTTGGTACGAATTTAAACGCGGCGGAAATGAATACGATTGTCGGTTACGTTTATGATATGCTGTACGGCGACAGCGGCGGATATCCTTCCTATGCGTCTGCGGCAGCAATCATATTATTTGCCATTATACTGACGATTACATGTATCAATCTGCTGATCAGTAAGAAGAATGTACATTATTGATGAATATAGGGATATAAGGATAGAAGGTGTATTTCATGCATAGAGAAAAGATGAATGCAGATAGCAGAACTGATTATGAGAAAATTGAATTGAAAGCCCGCAGGCGGAAACTGGCGGCGGATAGTATCACATACTTCATGCTGACGGTATGGGCTGTGATTGTGCTGTTTCCCTTTTACTGGATGGTTTTGACGTCGGTAAAAAGTTACGGGGCATACAATTCTGAGTACATTCCCCGATTTTATACGCTGTCGCCTACCATGCAGAATTATGCGGATGCTTTTACGGCGGTTCCGCTCGCACGGTATCTTGTAAATACGGTGATTTTTACACTGGCGACTACGTTGCTTATGCTGATTGTGATTACGTTAGCGGCCTTTGCCTTTGCCCGCCTTGATTTTAAGGGTAAAAATATTGTGTTTGTCATATTCCTTTCTCTGATGATGATTCCGAATGAACTTGTCATCATCACGAACTATATGACGGTCACGAATCTGGATTTGCGCAATTCATTTACAGGATTGATTCTGCCTTCCGTTACATCCGTTTTCTATATTTATCTGCTGAAAGAAAACTTTGAACAGATACCGGATACGCTCTACTATGCGGCGAAGGTTGACGGGACCTCCGATTTCAAATATTTGATTCGGGTGATGATACCTATTTCGAAACCTACGCTTGTCACGGTGACAATCTTAAAAGTAATTGAATGTTGGAATTCTTATGTGTGGCCAAGGCTTATCACAGACGACGAGAGATACTTCCTTGTGTCAAACGGGATTCAGGAGATTCGGGAGAACGGTTTCGGGCGTGAAAATATTCCGGCGATGATGGCGGCGGTAGTGGTGATTTCCCTGCCGCTAATCATATTATTTCTGATATTCCGTAAGAAAATTATGGAAGGAGTATCCAGAGGAGGACTGAAAGGATAGCGGTTAATGTTTGGAAAAGGGGCATGGAATAAGAATGGATAGAAAAAGGTTTTTCACGAGAAATCCAAGATGTCTGGCGGCTTCTGCCGGGCTTACCTGTATGTTTCTGCTGACCGGATGCCACGGAAGAGTGGGACTTGAGGCATTTGAGATACCGGAAGAGTTTGATACGTCGAGGGAGTATGAGATTACCTTCTGGGCGAAAAATGATACCAATAAGACGCAGACGGCGATTTATGAGAAAGCGATAGATGACTTCGAGACACTGTATCCGAATGTTACGGTCAATTTGCGTTTATATACGGATTACGGCAAAATATATAATGATGTCATCACGAATATCGCAACAAATACGACGCCGAATGTCTGTATCACATATCCGGACCATATCGCCACTTATCTGACGGGGACAAACCTTGTCGTTCCGCTGGAGAATTTGTTTGCAGATGCAAAATATGGTCTTGGCGGGAGTCAGGTAGCGTTTGAGTCTCCCAAAGCAAGTGAGATCATTCCGCAGTTTCTGGAGGAATGCGCATTTGACGGGCATTATTACGCGATTCCGTATATGCGTTCTACGGAAGCATGTTACGTCAATAAGACTTACGTCGAGGACTTGGGATATACGCTTCCCGATACGCTTACTTGGGATTTCGTATGGGAGGTGTCAGAGGCGGCCATGGAGCAGGATGCAGACGGTAATTACATGGTCAACGGACAGAAAGTGATGATTCCGTTCATCTATAAATCCACCGACAATATGATGATCCAGATGCTCAGACAGCAGAATGCCGGGTATTCCACGGATGAGGGTGAGATTCTGCTGTTTAATGATACTACGCAAAGTCTGTTATATACGATAGCCGGTCACGCCGACAGCGGAGCATTCTCAACGTTTAAGATATCAAGCTATCCTGCGAATTTTCTTAATGCCGGGCAGTGTATCTTCGCTATAGATTCCACTGCCGGAGCAACTTGGATGGGGACGGATGCACCGCTTACGGACATTAGTGAGGACAAGCTGGTGCGTTTTGAGACGGAAGTCATGACGATTCCCCAGTTTGATACGGAAAATCCCCGCATGATATCACAGGGACCTTCCGTCTGCATTTTTAATAAGGAGGATCCGCAGGAAGTGTTAGCAGCTTGGCTGTTTACACAGTATTTGTTGACGAACGATGTACAAATTGCTTATTCCGAGACGGAAGGATATGTTCCAGTGACTTCTAAAGCGCAGGATTCGGCGGAGTATCAGGATTATCTTTCAAGAAGCGGAGAGGACAATGCTTTATATTATGATGTGAAGATTAAGGCGGCAAAGCTGCTTCTTGATAATGTAGAGAATACCTTTGTTGCGCCGGTGTTTGTAGGCTCTGCATCGCTCAGAGACGCTGCCGGCCAGCTTATTGAGAATACAGTGAAATCAGTCAGAAGAGGACAAACGGTGGACGAGGAGTATATGGTTAGTCTATATGATGATATGAGGGCATTGTATCGACTGGATCAGATTGGCATGTCGAACAGCCGTGTATCTTCCGAAAAAGCGGAATTGGGAAAGCTGCCGGCTACATCGGTGATTTTGCTTGCCTCTCTGGCCGTCGTATGGATCCTGATGATTTTCTATGTGATTCTGCAGACAGTGAAAAAGTGCAGAAATGATTCGATGTAGACGGAGTATTTTTGCGCGCTTGTCAAATGTACATGATTCACGACAGCGTCTTATTCAACGGTTATTGACTTATTGGAAAATTCATGTATACTTAGTGTGTTGTTTATCGGCAGGATAATCTATAAACTACATAGTGAAGGTGACGAAGGAACCCTTCGGAATGGAGGAGAAAATGAAAAAGTTTGTAGCAGTATTGTTAGCCTCAGCGCTTGTATTTGCGTGTGCAGGCTGCGGTTCAAAAGGCGGGGATACGGATGCGAAGTCGGAAGGCGTCATGACATATGACGAGTATATGGCTGCCGAACTGGATTCGGAAGTCGTTATTGAGACATATGTACAGGCGAAACAGTCATGGTGGGATGATAAGGCTACCGTATATACGCAGGATAAGGACGGCGCATATTTTGTGTATAATATGACGTGTTCGGAAGCAGATTATGATAAGTTAAAACCGGGTACCAAGATTAAAGTTACTGGTTACAAGGCAGAATGGTCAGGAGAAGTGGAGATTGCAGAAGGCGCTGCTTTTGAAATCGAGGACGGAAACTATGTGGCGGAGGCTATGGATGTTACATCCTTGCTTGGCTCCGAGGAGTTGATTGATCATCAGAACAAATTCGTTACATTTAAGGGAATGACAGTGGAATCTGCCGGTCAGGATGAAAACGGAAATGACGTGGCATTTTTATATAACTGGGATGGTTCCGGTCAGGATGGAGACGATTTGTATTTTAATGTATCTCTTGACGGCAATACATATACATTTACGGTAGAGTCTTATCTTTGCGATAACACGACGGATGTATATGCAGCGGTAAAGAATTTGAAGATCGGTGATAAGATTGATATGGAAGGATTTCTCTACTGGTATGAGGGCGTCAATCCCCATATTACCTCTGTGAAAGCGGCAAAATAGAACATATTTTATAATGAACGCACTAACACCTCGGATGTCGGAGACTAACTGATATCCGAGGTGTTTTACGATAGGAGATTTTGACGTTTCGATTTCTATGATGTCGGTTTGCGCAGAGGGCAGTCCGACATGCTGATTTTGTTCTTAAGTATATTTAATCCGCAATCTTCCAGATAATCCTGCAGAATCGGAAGAGACTGTGAGGAAGTGGGACCGATGATAATTTCACCTACGAGGTCTGACATGTGCAGATTAAGTTTGCCGCACATTCTGTTTAAATCAAGAGGATAGTATTTCTTAATTCTTCCACGTGCGATGTGATATTTCGGCTCCACGGCAAAATCATTAGAGATAAACGGAGAAACGACTAAGCGGAATTCCCGTTCATTTGCAAATGACGGATGTTTGAAGGCGGCGGATTCCACCCATGCGTCGCTCATAAGATTTTGCAGCTTGGAAAGATTCTCGGGAGATTGTCCGTCCTCTTTAAAAATACGATAGAACTCATCTACAAGGTGATGTTCACGCATATCGGCCTGATAGTATACTTCTTGTAAAGATACGACGCCGCCGACCATTTTTTTAAGCAGCGCTTCGTGGAAAGCGATGCAGACGCCTTGACCTAAATGACCGTACCGTTCCCATTGTGCGGCGTCATCTCTGTATCTCGAAAAACACGCTGCATAAGCGGAGTAACTGAATTCCATTTCCATCTGCTCAATGAAGAAATTCTGCGCTTTACGGAGTTTGTCCGGGGCTTTGTCCATTCTCAGTTTCTCGATGACCGCTTTGCAGATACCATTGATGAAAAGCGTCATCTCAGAGGCATCATTCATGTTCAGGATATTGTTGAGACGCAGTTCTCCACAGCGGATGATACCGTCAAATGCGGTGAAGTCAGTATAGTGGTACAGCATAAGTTTCCTCCAGCGGGTTGATGATACGAATAGTATTGGTTCATTATTATTTAGTATAACACAAAGAGGACTTGTTTTGCACTGCGTAGTGAAGTATGATGGTAGAGATAATGAGAACAGTGGAGAAGGTTTAGAGCAGTATGATTCGTGTAAATCAGGTCAGAGTGCCGCTGGTTCACAGCGAGCAGGATATATTGCATAAAACAGCGAAAATTTTGCGGGTTGCACCGGAGAAGATTCATTCATGGCAGATCATTAAGAAGTCCGTTGATGCCAGAAAAAAGCCGGAAATCCGAGTGATCTATTCGGTGGATGTGTGCGTGGAGTCTGAGAAAAGAGTGCTCGCTGCGTGTAAGAGCGGGCAGGTAGATAAAGTGACGATAAAACCGTATGAATTTCCGAAGGAGGGGCAGGAACGGTTAGATTACCGTCCGGTTATTATCGGGACGGGACCGGCCGGACTGTTTTGCGGCTACCAGCTTGCGAAGAACGGGTACAAGCCGCTTATTCTGGAGCGCGGAAAATGTGTGGAAGAGCGGATGCAAGATGTGGAGAAGTTCTGGCGGGATGGCGTGCTTGATCCAAAGTCGAATGTACAGTTTGGGGAGGGTGGAGCAGGTACTTTTTCGGACGGGAAGCTTAACACGCTTGTCAAAGATAAGCTTGGCAGAAACCGGGAAGTGCTAAAAATTTTTGTGGAAGCAGGTGCGCCGGAAGAAATATTGTATGAGGCAAAACCGCATATTGGAACGGATATTTTGTGTAAAGTGGTGCGAAACTTAAGGGAACAGATTGAGGCATGGGGTGGACAAATCAGGTTTGATGCGCAGGTGACGGACTTGTGTATGGACGGAAAACGCATTACGGGAGTAGTGGTCAATGATACGGAAACAATTCCTTGTGAGACGGTAGTTCTTGCCGTCGGACACAGCGCCAGAGATACGTTTGAGATGCTTGATAAGAGGCTGGTTCCCATGGAAGCCAAATCATTTGCGGTGGGTCTCCGCATAGAACACCCGCGAAGACTGATTAATAAGATACAGTATGGTCAGGAGGAACATCCGCTTCTTCCGGCTGCAAATTATAAAGTGACGGCACAGACGTCTTCCGGCAGAGGCGTCTATTCTTTCTGTATGTGTCCCGGCGGATATGTCGTGAATGCATCGTCAGAACAGGAAAGACTGGCGGTGAACGGTATGAGCTACAGTGGGAGGGACTCGGATAACAGTAACAGCGCTGTCGTTGTCACGGTGACGCCGGAAGATTATGAAGATGATTACGAAGATGATTCACCTCTTTCGGGAGTTTATTTTCAGAGGAGATTGGAAGAAAAAGCATACCAAGTTGGAGCAGGAGCCATACCTGTGGAGATCTACGGCGATTATCGGCGTGCCGTGACGGGTCAGAAAAGGGATCTGCCAGCAGTCTGTCAGGAATACCCGGGTTTTGCTCCGGCAGTCAAAGGGGCATATCGCATGGCAAATGTACATGACATTCTTCCGCCGGCGTTGAATGAAGCGCTTGTGGAAGGGATTGACTTAATTGGTCAAACAATGCAGGGGTTTGCCGACGAAGGCGCCTATCTGTCAGGTATTGAGAGCAGGACGTCATCCCCGGTCAGAATTATGAGGGATGAGACGGGACAATCTTTCATACAAGGTCTCTATCCATGCGGGGAGGGGGCCGGCTATGCGGGAGGAATTACCTCTGCGGCTATGGACGGGATGTTTATCGCGGAGAAAATCGGCGCGCGGTATCAAAAGCCTGCATAACAGAAACGTTGTCATTTCCGGCACGGCGCGAAAAGCGTTGAAAGCGGTATGCAGGGCGTTACTGCAAGATGATTTTTCTGTACAACTTATCTTGAACAAAGTATAATGATGAAAATACGGAAAACGGAGAAATATAATGTCAGATATCAGAGAAATGATGAAAGAGAAAGAGAGAATTGTGATTAAAATCGGTTCCTCGTCGCTGCAGCATGAGCAGACGGGGGATTTGGATTATACCAAGCTGGACGTACTCGTGCGGGAGCTGTGCGATTTGAGAAATCGTGGGAAAGACGTGGTGCTCGTTACCTCAGGTGCCGTAGCAGTAGGCAGAAAAGCGGTAATGATGCAGGATATTGAAAGCGATGATAAGACTTCGGTCAAGCAGGCCTGCGCGGCAATCGGGCAGGCGCGGCTGATGATGATATATCAGAAGATTTTTGCAGAGTATAATCAAGTGGCGGCTCAGATTCTGATGACGAAGAACACGATTATTGATAATCTGAATCGTTTTAACGCGCAAAATACTTTTGAGGAACTTTTTAAACTGGGAGTTGTGCCCATTGTCAATGAGAACGATACGATAGCGACTTACGAACTTGGAATCGGTGACAATGACAGACTGTCGGCAATCGTTGCGTCTTTGATTGATGCCGATCTGCTGCTTTTATTGTCCGACATCGACGGATTGTATACGGACGATCCGAGACAGAATCCGGATGCCAGATATATAGAGGTCGTTGAGAGGCTGACGGAAGAACTGATGGAAATGGGGAAAAGCACCACGGGAAGCAGCGCGGGAACCGGTGGCATGAACACCAAATTGCAGGCAGCCAAGATTGCCAATAATATGGGCGTGGACATGGTGATTGCCAACAGCGCGGATATCAAGGTGATTCACCGCATTCTGGCAGGGCAGAATATCGGTACGCTGTTCTTGGCGCATCGGGAGGAAGGATTCGACCTGCCGCTGTATGTACAACAGATGCATGATTAGGAGGAAGCGCAAAAATAGCATTGGAAAATGCAGGTATATGCAGACTATTTCATGATGATGCAGAATGAAAGAAGGGTTTTTGGATGACTGTAGAGCAGATGACAAAAAGAATCAATGAATTATACCATAAATCACAAGCGGAAGGATTGACAGAGGAAGAGAAGGAAGAGCAGAAACAGCTCAGACTGGCCTATGTCGCCAATGTACGGGCTAATTTGAGAGGACAGCTCGACAATATATCTATTGTGGAAAAGGACGGTTCCGTCACTGATTTAGGTAAAAAGTTTGGAGAGCGGAAAAAAGATGTTTTATGATGCGGGAAAACAAAAGAAAGAAATCCGCAAGAAGGTATTGGAACTGCGGGACGCTATTCCGATATCTGACAGAGAACAATATGACGTCCGGATTAAAACAATCGTAACGGACAGAAACGAATATCGTGAAGCACAGGTCATTCTCGCTTATGCAAGCTACCTAAGTGAGGTCGATACAGGGGCGCTTATCAGGCAGGCGCTTGCAGACGGCAAATGTGTGTTTGTACCGAAAGTTTCCGGCGACGAGATGGAGTTCTGGCAGATCGAGACACCGGAGGCGCTCAAGGAAGGATATCGTGGTATACCGGAACCGGAAGAGAGTATTTCTTTTCCAGAATGGGTAGAGAAACGAGAGGATGCTTTAGTAATTAAAGTGATGATGTGGATGCCCGGCGTCGTTTTTGATGCGGAAAGACATCGTATCGGCTACGGGAAAGGATTCTATGACAGATACTTGAAGCATTTTTGCAATTGGGAGAAAACGATCTGTAGAAGGCATATCGGTACTGAAATTCGACTGAAGTCGGCAGCGCTCGCTTACCAATGTCAGATGACGGCACACGTTCCATGGGAAACGCATGATATCAGACCTGATATGGTGATTACGGAACAAGGAATCTACTGTGAGTAACAGAGACGTAGGACAAACGGAACGCTTAAAATGTTGGCGAAATGGGCTGCATAGAATGGGAGTGTAAAAATGGATTATTTAGAGATGTTAGGACAGAAAGCTGCAGCGGCAAAATATGAATTGCAGAAATTGACTGTATCGGTCAAAAACGATGCGCTGCAAAAAACTGCTGATGCGTTGGTGAAAGAAACACAACGGATTCTTACAGCCAACGAAAAAGATTATGTGATCGCAAAACAAAACGGCATGACAGAAGGGCTATTGGACCGCTTAAAGCTGACGCCTGAACGTGTGGAAGGTATGGCGGAGGGCTTGCGTCAGATTGCTGAGCTGGATGATCCGGTCGGTGAGATTATAGAATCTTTTGACAGACCCAACGGGCTTCATATCGATAAAGTCAGAGTGCCGATGGGTGTGATTGGCATCATATACGAGGCAAGGCCGAATGTGACGGCTGATGCGTTCGGGTTGTGTTTTAAAACCGGAAACGCAGTTATCTTAAAAGGCGGTAAAGACGCTTTTTATTCAAATGAGGCAATCACGGAAGTGATCCGGGAGACTTTGACACAAAGTCAGATATCCGCCGATGCGATACAGCTTATTACCGACAATGACAGGGCGGTTACGACGGCGTTTATGCAGCTTAAGCAGTATGTGGATGTATTAATCCCGAGGGGTGGCGCTGGATTGATTCGCGCCGTTGTGGAGAACAGCACGATACCCGTAATCGAGACCGGAACCGGTAACTGCCACATTTATGTGGATGAAGATGCGGATCTGGAGAAAGCGATTCCGATTATTCTTAATGCCAAAACACAGCGTATCGGCGTATGCAATGCATGTGAGTCATTGCTTGTGCATGAGAAAATAACTGACCGTTTCCTCCCTGCATTAGGGAAAGCGCTTAGGGATAATAACGTAGAGATGCGAGGGGATGAGCGGGTAAGAGCATTGATTCCCGATGCGGTAGAAGCGACGCTGGAAGATTATGGTGCGGAGTATCTGGATTATATTATCTCTATGAAAACCGTCGCATCCGTGGAAGAAGCCATAGTGCATATTAACAGATATAATACGAGACACTCCGATGCTATCCTTACAGATAATAAGGAACATGCCGCGAAGTTTTTGCAGGGTGTCGATTCGGCATGCGTTTATGTGAATGCATCGACACGTTTTACGGACGGATTTGAATTCGGATTCGGTGCGGAAATCGGTATCAGTACGCAGAAGCTTCACGCCAGAGGACCGATGGGGCTTAAGGAACTCACGACCTATAAATATTTGATTAAAGGAAGCGGGCAGATACGCTGAACGGCTTCGTATCTGAATTTGCATAAGAAACAAAAATGGTAAGAGATATTGATAAGTAGTTGACATTCTGGTTATATTATATTACTATACATATGAACAATTAAACATATGTAAATTTGTAGCGAAGATGGAGGAGACAAATTTGGCGGAAGAAAGCAGGGATAAGGCTGGGAATACGGTTGGAGAATCTCAGACAGAGCGGGAATCCATTATCAATAAAGTAGAGGAACAGCAGCCCGATGATGAGATTCTGTATGACTTAGCTGAACTTTTTAAGGTGTTCGGAGATTCTACGAGGATCAAGATTCTGTATTCCATGTTTGAACATGAACTTTGTGTGAATGACATTGCCGGTCTGCTGAATTTAAGCCAGTCTTCCGTGAGCCATCAGCTGCGAATCCTTAAGACATCCAAACTGGTGAAGTTCAGAAGAGAGGGGAAGTCGATCTACTATTCACTGGACGACGAGCATGTGCGCTCCATCATCAGTATGGGAATGGAGCATGTGGAGGAATAATTTGAAAATATTTCATTCACGTGCGATTAGGGCAGGAATTCAGGATGGAGGAACAGGTATATGACCAAGACTTATAAGATTGAAGTGGACTGTGCAAACTGTGCGGAGAAGATGCAGGACGCCGCCAATAAGACCGAGGGTGTTAAAGAAGCCGTAGTGAGTTTTATGACACAGAAGATGAAGGTGGAATTTGCAGAAGGCGCCGATGAAAAGGCGGTGATGAAGAAAGTATTAAAAGCATGCAGAAAGGTTGAGCCGGATTGTGAGATAGAAATCTGACGGCGTGCAGACAGATAGAAATGATTGGTTGAAAATGGCAGGTAGAAGCCTTATGACGGTAATAAAAAGCCGTTGTAAGGCTTTTTATTGTATATTATCTGTTTGAAAAATTGCGTTAAGTTATGTCCGATGAACACAAAATGGTTGACTTAAACGTTGGAAATCAGTAGTATTTATAGATAGGGATTATTTTAAGATATCAGGGGATATCATTTATGAAACATACTTCTGGAGGAGAGCGTTTTGAAGAACATAAAAAGAACGGTAATCTTATGTGTCTGTCTGCTATGCGGATTATTGTTTACGGCGTGCGGTAAAAATGATGAGGAACTGACGGCATATCAGGAAGACATGAATACATTTTTTGAGCATCTTGCTGCATTCAACGACGGGATGAATGCCATTGACGCATCGGCGCCGGATGCAAAGAATCAGCTGCTTTCATACCTTGATCAGCTTCAGGCGGAATTTACCTGGATGGCTGAACTGACTGTGCCGGACCGTTTTTCGGCAGTGGACAGTCTGGCGGATGAAGCTGACGAAAATATGCAGCAGGCGGTAGCGCTGTATCATACGGCATATGAATCGGATCCTTTTGACGAGGCAATCGCGCAGGCGGCGAGAGAGTACTATGACAGGGCAAATATCCGTATTCAATATATTATCCAGATTCTTCACGGAGAAATACCGGAAGGAGAAGGGGTAACGTATACGGAAGAAAACAGTATCTTGGGAGGCGGCTATCTGAATAAGACGGACGATGAAGAGGGGCAGGAGACGCCGGAAGCTTCACCGGAAGAGACTCAGCCGTCGGAAGAAACACCTGCTGAAGGCGAAGATAATTTTGATACGGACGATACGGTTTTCTATGAGGAACCGACACAGGAGAGTACGGAGTAAAATGAACAAACAGGAATTTCAAACGCTGATAAAAGACCATCCTATATTTCTGGATGGCGCTACAGGGTCGAATCTGCAAAAAAAGGGAATGCCGACGGGAGTATGCCCGGAACGGTGGATATTGGATAACAGGGAGATTATGATTTCACTCCAACGTGAGTTTGTGGATGCAGGTTCTGATATTGTCTATGCACCTACATTTACGGCGAATCGAATCAAGCTAAAGGAATACGGACTGGAAGATCAGATTCGGCAGATGAATAAGGAACTGGTAGCTTTGTCCAAGGAAGCCGTAGGCGGCAGAGCATATGTAGCCGGCGATCTGACTATGACGGGCGAGCAGCTTGCTCCGATGGGGCGTCTGGATTTCGAAGAATTAATAGATGTGTATAAAGAGCAGATTGCCTGTCTTGCGGAAGCGGGGGCAGATTTACTCATAGTAGAGACTATGATGAGCCTCCAAGAAGCGAGAGCGGCATTGATTGCAGCCAAAGAAACATGCGACCTGCCGGTGATGGTCACCATGACTTTTGAGGCGGATGGAAGAACATTGTACGGAACGGATGCGGTAACGGCGGCGGTTGTCTTGGAGAGTCTCGGAGCTGATGCAATCGGCACAAACTGTTCTACGGGACCGGATAAGATGACAGAAGTGGTACGGCGTATGGCGGAAGTGACGAAAGTACCGATTATTGCCAAACCGAACGCTGGCCTGCCGTCTTTAGATGCCGACGGCAATACGATTTACGATATGGGAGCAGCGGAGTTTGCCCTATGCATGAAAGCATTGGTGGAAGCGGGGGCATCCATTGTGGGCGGCTGCTGCGGCACCACGCCGGAGCATATCCGTATGACCAAGAAAACTGTGGGAAATATGCCGGTGGCGCATAGAGCTGAGCCGGGCAAGCGATTTATAACAAGTGAGCGTAAGACGGTTGCCTTTGGGCTAAATGATAATTTTATTATTGTTGGTGAACGTATCAATCCGACGGGTAAAAAGAAACTCCAAGAGCAGCTTCGGGCAGGTTCCATGGAAATGGTGGCTGATTTTGCCGAAGAGCAGGAGGCATGCGGAGCAGGCATTCTGGATGTCAATATGGGAATGAGCGGCATTGATGAGAAAGCCATGATGTTAAAAGCGATGGAGACAGTGAGCGGTATTACGAGTCTGCCGTTATCAATCGATTCCAGTCATGTAGACGTGCTGGAAACGGCTCTTCGCAGATATCCGGGAAGGGCGCTCATCAATTCTATTTCTTACGAAAAGGTAAAAATAGACAATTTATTGCCGATTGCGAAGAAATACGGCGCAATGTTCGTGCTTCTTCCGCTGTCAGACAAAGGACTGCCGGACAGTTTGGAAGAAAAAATAGATATCATAGAAAAAATACAGAACCGCGCCTATGAAATCGGTATGCGCAGGGAAGATATTATAGTGGACGGTCTGGTGACGACCGTGGGTGCGAATAAAACCGCCGCCATGGAGACGCTTCAAACGATTCGCTACTGTAAAGAGCACGGACTGGCAACAATCTGCGGTCTGTCTAATATTTCGTTTGGGTTACCTGAGAGAAGTTATGTCAATACAACGTTCCTTACGATGGCAATTCAGGCAGGGCTTACGATGGCAATCGCGAATCCATCGCAGGAACTCTTGGTAAGCTGCGCTTTTGCGTCGGATCTGCTTTTGAATAAAGAGGGCGCCGACTTAAGATACATTGAATTGATGGACGCGGTGAAAGCCAAGAGAGAAGAGACGGGGAATGTACCGGCAGTAAATACCGGCATTCATATTCGTGTGGAGTCGAAGAAAACCGACGGAAAGAATGTGACTGCTGTAGAGAAACTGCATGCGGATGTGCTTAAGGGAAACGGCACAGCAATCGTGGAAGATACGAAGAAAGCGCTTGAAGACGGGCATGAGGCGAAAGAACTTCTGGATAATGTACTTTTACCGGCAATCAATGAAGTAGGAGAACTTTTTGATAAAGGAAAATATTTCCTGCCTCAGCTTATTGCCAGTGCGGAAGCCATGAAGGCTTCTATTGAGTATTTGGAGCCGATGCTTGCGACAAGTCAGTCAGGGCAGGAAATGCCAACCGTAGTGATCGCCACGGTAGAGGGAGACATTCATGACATAGGTAAGAATCTGGTGGCACTCATGCTCAAGAATTATGGATTTAATGTCATTGACCTTGGCAAGGACGTGTCCAAAGAGAAGATTATTGAGGCGGCAAGAGAACATCATGCGCAGGTAATCGCATTGTCGGCGCTTATGACTACTACGATGCAACAGATGAGAAATGTGATTGAGCATGCAAGGAAGAACGATGTGTCAGCCAAGATTATTATCGGCGGGGCGGTCATCACACAGGAGTATGCGGATGAAATCGGCGCCGACGGTTACTCGAAGGATGCGGCGGATGCGGTGAAACTGACGAAGAGAATTTTGAATATAGAGGGAGAATAAGTATGTTAGGTGCAGACGCTATGGTAAAGTGCCTTGAAGAAGAAGGCGTAAAATATGTATTCGGTTATCCCGGGGTAGCAATATGCCCGTTCTACAACAGTATATTGGATTCTGAGATCGCTACGATACTGATTCGTACGGAACAGAATGCGGCTCATGCGGCGAGCGGTCTGGCGCGCGTGACGGGACAGGTGGGCGTATGCGCTGTGACTTCCGGACCCGGCGCTACGAATGTGATTACAGGTATTGCGACGGCTTTTGCAGACAGTATACCTCTTGTATGTATAACAGGTCAGGTGAACAGTGAACTGTTAGGCTCGGACGTATTTCAGGAGGCGGATATTACCGGCGCAGTGGAGTCTTTTGTTAAATACAGCTATCTGGTTAAAGATGCGGATGAAATCCCGCGTATATTCAAGGAAGCTTTCTATATCGCAAATTCCGGCAGAAAGGGACCGGTACTGATAGATGTGCCGATTGATATTCAGAATGCCGTTATAAGCAGATTTAAATATCCTGAAGAGGTTAATTTGCGGACCTATAAGCCTACGGTGAAAGGGCACACGGTACAGATTAAGAAAGTGGTCAAAGAGCTGTCCAAGGCAAAACGTCCGATTATATGTGCAGGCGGAGGCGTACTGTTAAGCGAGGCTGAGAAGGAACTGCGGGCGTTTGCAATGAAACATCGTGTACCGGTCGTTTCAACTATGATGGGTATCGGGGTTATGCCGACGAAGCATCCGATGTATTACGGTATGGTAGGGAACAACGGAAATCCCTATGCGAACCGGGCAATGAACGAATCTGATCTGCTCATTATGGTGGGAGCAAGAGTGGCAGACCGTGCGGTAAGCCAGCCCGATTTGATTACGGAGAATAAGGTGCTGGTGCATATCGACGTGGATCCGGCGGAAATCGGTAAGAATGTGGGACCGACGATTCCGCTTGTAGGCGACGCCAAACATATTATTGCCGATTTCATGGAAGAAGATTTTACATGCGAGCATGAGGAGTGGATTCAGACATTAAACGGTTATCGTGAGACGATGGGGCGTGTGAGAAAACCCAATCCGGATTATGTGGACCCTGCTGAGTTTATCCGTATGCTGTCAGAATCCATGGAAGAAGACGCCGTTTATGTCGCGGATGTCGGACAGAACCAGATATGGTCATGCAACTATCATATTGTCAAAGACGGCAGATTTCTGACTACGGGCGGCATGGGCACCATGGGATATTCTATTCCTGCGGCAATGGGTGCGAAGCTTGCAGACAGAAACAGGCAGGTGATTGCAGTGTGCGGTGATGGTTCTTTCCAGATGTCGATGATGGAACTTGCCACTATGCGGCAGTTTGACATTCCGGTGAAAATTATCGTGCTCAAAAATAATTATCTCGGCATGGTGCGGGAATACCAGCATTACACTTATAAAGACAATTATTCGGTCGTAGATTTATCGGGCAGTCCTGATCTGGGGAAACTGTCGTCGGCTTATGATATGAAATTTATGAGTCTTTCCACGATGGAGAGGGCAGGGGAAGTGATTGAGGAATTTCTTGCCAAGGATGAGCCGGTATTATTGGAATGTCTCATCGATCCGATGGACCTTGTGAAATAGTGAACGGAATGGAAAGGAAGAGGCGTGATGAAAAGGATTTATTCGGTTTTAGTGGAGAACAGATCGGGCGTGCTGTGCAAGGTTGCAGGACTTTTTTCCAGAAGATGTTTCAATATTGACAGTCTTGCGGTTGGGGAGACGGATGATCCGACAACTTCCTGCATGACAATTGTCAGCAGCGGAGACGAACGTACCATAGAACAGATAGAGAAACAGCTCAACAAGAAATTGGACGTGATCAAAGTTAAGACATTTGATGAGACCGCCAGTGTCAGCAGAGAATTGATGCTGATGAAAGTAAAATATAATAAGGGCAACAGAAGAGATATCATGGAGACTTGCGAGATTATGAAGGCTCAGATTGTGGATATGTCTAAGAAGACGATGATAATACAGATATGCGATGTGCCGGAGAAGATACAGCTTCTCATCGGTATGATGCAGTCAATCAGCATCGTGGAAGTTGCAAGGACAGGCACTCTCGCTTTGCAGAAGTGTATGGAAACGGATGCATGAGGCAGTCGGTCAATTATAATGCAACAGCAGGTGAGGTTGACTTTTGCCGGTCGAATTGATACAATAATTGACGGTGTGTAAGGTAGTGTATCATGTATAGAAAGGTTATTATATGCAGAAGAAAGTATTGCAGTTGTTAGTAGATAATACATCGGGTGTGCTTAGCCGTATAGCGGGACTCTTTTCCAGACGCGGCTATAATATTGACAGTATTACGGCAGGAGTGACGGCAGACCCGCGATTTACCCGCATTACAATCGTGACTTCGGGAGACGATGAGATTCTGGACCAGATTGAGAAGCAGGTTGCGAAATTGATTGATGTCAGGGATCTTAAGGAACTTCGACCGGGTGAGAGCGTATATAGGGAACTTGCCATGATTAAGGTCAGAGTGTCCATGGCACAACGGCAGGACGTGATTGCGGTGGCAAATCTGTTCCGCGCTAATGTGATCGATGTGACGCCTGAGAGCCTGATGATTGAGTTGACCGGCGATCAGGACAAAATAGAGGCATTCATCAGAATGTTAGATGGATATGAGATTCTGGAGCTTGCAAGAACTGGTATTGCCGGTTTGGGACGGGGAATCGAGAATGTTACATATCTGGAATAAGACGTGGAGTTAAGTTATAGAACCGGTAATGAATGGGGATTTCCCTTGAAATTATATAGAAATATGTGAAGCTACAGTAAATCAATCAACAAACGGAGGAATAAAGAAATGGCAAAGATTTTTTATCAGGAAGATTGTAACTTATCTCTGTTGGACGGTAAGACCATTGCAGTGATTGGCTACGGAAGTCAGGGACATGCGCATGCGTTAAATGCGAAAGAGTCCGGATGTCATGTGATTATCGGTCTGTACGAAGGCTCTAAGTCATGGGCAAAGGCAGAGGCACAGGGATTTGAAGTATATACGGCGGCGGAAGCGGCTAAGAAGGCAGATATCATTATGATTCTTATCAACGATGAATTACAGGCTGCCATGTACAAGAAAGATATCGAGCCGAATTTGGAAGCAGGTAATATGTTAATGTTTGCACATGGATTTAATATTCACTTCGGCTGTATCGTACCGCCTAAGGATGTGGATGTGACAATGATTGCGCCGAAGGGACCGGGTCATACGGTAAGAAGCGAATATCAGGCAGGTAAAGGTGTTCCTTGTCTCGTGGCTGTACATCAGGACGCTACCGGCAAAGCACAGGATATGGCGTTGGCATATGCACTTGCTATCGGCGGAGCGAGAGCAGGCGTTTTGGAGACGACTTTCAGAACGGAGACAGAGACAGATCTTTTCGGTGAGCAGGCAGTTCTCTGCGGTGGTGTATGCGCTTTGATGCAGGCGGGCTTCGAGACGTTAGTTGAGGCAGGATATGATCCGAGAAACGCATATTTTGAGTGTATTCACGAGATGAAGTTGATTGTTGATTTGATTTATCAGTCAGGTTTTGCGGGAATGAGATATTCTATTTCAAATACGGCTGAGTACGGTGATTATATTACCGGACCGAAGATTATTACGGAAGATACCAAGAAAGCAATGAAGAAGATTCTGTCTGATATTCAGGATGGTACTTTCGCAAAAGATTTCCTACTGGATATGTCTTCTGCAGGTGGTCAGGTACACTTCAAGGCAATGAGAAAACTGGCTTCTGAGCATCCGGCGGAAGTAGTAGGTGAGGATATCAGAAAACTTTACAGCTGGAATGGTGAAGATAAACTGATTAACAACTGATTACGGAGTAATTATGCAATCCAAGACCAATATAGACGAGATGCTGGCTGACAGCTTTAAGGTTCTTGCGCTTAAGATGCCGATTGATAAAATCACGATCAAAGAGATTACAGACGGAGCAGGAGTCATACGTCCGACATTCTATAATCATTTCAGAGATAAGTACGAACTGTTGGAATGGATGATACATAAGGAGATTTTGGAGCCGGTTATTCCGCTTATGCAGAGAGGTCAGGTTAAAGAAAGTCTGATCCGGATATTTGATAATCTTTTAAAAGATAAGAAGTTTTATAAGAAAGTGGTCAGACTGGACGGACAACATTCCTGTGAGAGCATTGCCAGACAGTTTATTAAAGAAATGCTATATACTTTTATCGATGAGCAGACCAGTGAAAAGAAATTGGCGAAAAGAGGATTGACAACAAGTTTAATGGCGGAGTATTATGCCCAGTCCATGGCGTTTGTCGTTATTCAGTGGATTAAAATGGACATGAGTATTATGCCGGAAGAGATGGCTGATCTTTTTGAGTATATTACAACTCATTCCATGGACGAGGTAATAGTAGAAATGAAGTGATTAACAGGGTTTGTCCGGGTTCTCTGGGCGAGCCCTGTTTTAGCTTTATATTTGCAGGATTTCCTGCATTACACTTATTTCGGATAAGTATATGGAAAAGGATAGAGATAAAGGAGGAACATGTATGGGAATGACAATGACACAGAAAATTCTTGCGGCTCACGCAGGACTTGACCGTGTTGAGGCGGGGCAATTGATTGAGGCTAATCTGGATTTAGTTCTGGGAAATGATATTACGAGTCCGGTTGCAATCAGGGAAATGGAAAAAATGAATGTGGAAGGCGTGTTCGATAAAGATAAAATTGCGCTTGTGCCGGATCATTTCGTTCCAAACAAGGATATTAAGTCGGCGGAACATTGCAAATGTGTGCGTGAGTTTGCCCGCCGCAATGAGATAACAAACTATTTTGAAGTAGGACAGATGGGAATCGAACATGCTCTTTTGCCGGAGAAAGGACTTACGGTAGCAGGTGATGTGATTATCGGAGCAGATTCCCATACATGTACTTATGGAGCATTGGGAGCATTTTCTACGGGAGTGGGAAGTACGGATATGGCGGCCGGAATGGCGACCGGTAAGGCATGGTTTAAGGTTCCGTCTGCAATCAGATTCAATCTGACAGGGAAGCCTTCCGAGTGGGTGAGCGGTAAGGATGTTATCCTGCATATTATCGGTATGATCGGTGTGGATGGTGCATTGTATAAGTCGATGGAGTTTGTAGGCGATGGTATTAAGAATCTGTCTATGGACGATCGGTTCACCATTGCTAATATGGCTATCGAAGCTGGCGGAAAGAACGGTATTTTTCCGGTAGACGATCTTGCAGCCGCTTATATGAAGGAACATTCCGTGCGCGAATACAAAATTTATGAGGCGGATGAGGATGCGGTATATGACGAGGAGTATACGATTGATTTAAGCAGTCTTCGTCCGACGATAGCTTTCCCCCACCTTCCGGAAAACACGAAGACGATTGATGAAATTAAGGAAGATATCAAAATAGATCAAGTGGTAATCGGTTCTTGTACGAACGGAAGATTAGACGATTTGAGAACGGCGGCCAAAGTATTGACTGGAAGACATGTTGCGGAGGGAATGAGATGTATCGTCATTCCGGCCACGCAGGCAATCTATTTGCAGGCGATGGAAGAAGGACTTTTGAAGACTTTTATCGAGGCGGGGGCGATTGTCAGCACTCCTACGTGCGGTCCTTGTCTGGGTGGTTATATGGGTATTCTTGCCGAGGGCGAGCGATGTGTGTCCACTACGAACCGCAACTTCGTAGGACGTATGGGGCATGTGAATTCGGAAATATACCTTGCAAGTCCGGCGGTAGCAGCGGCGAGTGCAGTCACAGGGAAGATTTCCTGTCCGTGCCAGCTTAACTAAAACGGAACGCACGCATTTCTTAATATAATATGAGTAGGAGGCAGAATCATGCAATCAGCAAAGGGAAATGTTTTTAAATATGGAGACAATGTAGATACTGACGTGATTATTCCGGCACGTTACTTAAATTCATCCGATCCGGCGGAACTTGCGACACACTGTATGGAGGATATTGATAAAGAATTTGTGAACAGAGTGAACAAAGGTGATATAATCGTAGCGGCGAAGAATTTCGGCTGTGGTTCCTCCAGAGAACATGCGCCGATTGCAATCAAAGCGGCTGGGGTAAGCTGTGTGATCGCTGAGACCTTTGCCAGAATATTCTATCGCAATGCAATCAATATCGGGCTTCCGATTGTCGAATGCAAGGAAGCGGCAGAGGAGATAGAAGCAGGCGATGAGGTTGAAGTAAACTTTGATACAGGCGTTATTACCGACGTGACGAAGAATACAACGTATAAAGGGCAGGCATTTCCGGAGTTTATGCAGAAGATTATCGCAGCGGAAGGACTTGTAAATTATATCAATCAGAAATAAAATGAGGCGGCATGGTTAACAGAGTAAACGGCAACGATTATTATGATTATTCAAAACTGAAAATGCCCGATGCGGCGGATAAAACCGGAAACGGAGAGAAGTTTAGTCTGAATTATCAGCGTGCACAGGAAGAGAAAGAGGACGATGATAAAGATAAGGAAGGCAGGACTCAAGACGGCAATGGTGTTAAAGTATCAGGCATAAACGGACAGCGCACAGTGATGCAGAGCGGCGTCAGGCTGGAGCTGTCTGGTAACAAGCCGTTTTCTCCGGCGGCTAAAGGCGATAATGTTTCTCAGACCGGACAGGGGCTGTTTAATTCGCTTTTTTCCTGGGCGGCGGTATTTGTGCAGGCGGTAAAGGATTTCTTTTATAAGATATGGAATGATGAGCCGACACAGGATACGGAGACAGAGACAGAGGTAAACGCTGATGAGAGCGACATAAGCGAGCCAGAGAGACTGACGGAAGAATATCTTGTTCTAAATCAGTTGGAAAGTCTTAAGAATCCGGAGGATGCTGCGAGGAGTCAGATACAACGCAAAGCAGAACAGGATAAAGAAATACAGAAATATTTGCGTTCAGGGAATTTAGAGCAGGTGATGAGTCTCGTTACACAGAATGGGCAAAAGACGATTGCCAAGAACTCTACACTGCTGACCTATTATGACAGAACGGGCAGGATTACACCGTTAAATGTCTCAGATCAGGAACGTATCCTGCACGGAGACAGAAATGTAAAGAAACTATAGTGCTATGCGACAACTTTATTTTTACCGCTTCTCTTGCCTTGATAGAGATTGTAATCGGCATTTGTTATTGTTTCTTCTATAGTTTCCCCGTCTTTGTATGCGGAGATTCCGAGGGTAAGAGTACAGTGGATCCATTTATTATTCAATTCAAAGACGTGGTTGGCAACATTGCGTCTGATATTCTCCGCAATGCGCCCGGCAGTTTCTTTGGCGGAGCTGCTGACAAGGATCAGTATTTCTTCACCGCCCCAGCGGCAGACATATCCGTTCGTACCGACCTGCTTGGTTGTGATACGTGCAACCTCTTTTAAGACGATATCGCCGAAGTCATGTCCGTAGGTATCGTTAATGCTTTTAAAGTTATCAATGTCGCTCATAATAAGGGAAAAACCGGATTCGGATTTCAATGCCTGATTTAGAAACACATCCATACTTCTACGGTTATACAGACCGGTCAGTGGATCAGTACTTGCCAGTTTATCCAGAATCTCATTTTGATGACGCAATTGTCCATTGGTTATTTTTATTTCAGAGATAAAAATCAATGAAAATACAATGAGGAATGAGAAGGTACAGATAGAATTAAAAATATACAATACCAATTCCCAACTCATCATTAAGTGCCCGTATGTCGGAATAGTAGAGAAGGATAACAATTTGCAGCTGAGAAAGGAAACCGTAGAGAAAAAAGCTGACCCTGTGGCAATAACCATTTTACGGCGTCCGCTATTCATGGTATAACAGATATAGAAACCGACAGGAATCAGTGCGACAATATATTGCGCGAACCCGAACTGCCATCCGATACAAATAGTTGAGACGAATGAATGCAGAATAATCTCGAAATAAGTGATGCAGTATACCAGCCAGAAATGTTCCCTGCGGATTAAGAGCGTGCAGGATAAATAGGCCAGAACACTGATTACATTAAAAATAAACAGGGGTGTAACCCTGAAATACCCGAAAGTGATGGAGAGAAAAAAGTGAACTAAAGCTACGGAATAAATGATCACACTGAATTTCTGTTTGTCCGTGATACGAGCTTTGCCAGTTAATACTTTCTTGATATATGAGATATAATGATTCATAGTTTTCATCCTGCTAATCGTTGTATGTTCATAAATGTAGAAATATGTAAATGGCTGAATATTATACATTATTATATAATAAGTTTGCATAAAAGTAAATCATTTTACTTATTTAAAAAGGATCTGGAACTATTTAAAAATCCCATAACTACATAGAAATCTTTCAATAAGCCGCGAGAGCATCATCAAGTGATAATCTAAAGATGAATGAGGAAAATATTTTGAAATGTTTAAATCAGGATGCCTTTGAACAGGCGAAACTTAAAGTGCTGTTGAAGCAGAACGACCCGCATGGTTTTGGAACGCTTCGTGAGAAAACGGTTCATGCTGTGATGAAATTGTATTATGAGCCGGATGAAGATTACCATGAAGTGCCGATTGAAGGATACATTGCTGATATTTATACCGGAGAGTGTATTATCGAGATACAGAACGGCAATTTCAATAAGCTGCGCCCGAAACTGGCAGCTTTTCTGCCTTTATATCCGGTCACTGTAGTGCTGCCGATTCCGCACTATAAATGGGTCGTCTGGATGGATGAAGAATCAGGGGAGTTGTCGAAGCGGCATAAGTCTCCGGTGACCGGTTCAGCGTATCACGCTTTTCCGGAACTATATAAGATTAAACAGTATTTGGGTCATCCGAATTTGTCCTTCGCATTTCCGTTAGTGGATATGGATGAATACAGACTGCTAAACGGGTGGAGCAAGAATAAGAAGAGGGGATCAAGCCGTTATGACAGGATGCCGCTTGCACTCTATGATGAGATTCTGATTGAAAGGAAGGAAGATTTTGCGCAGTTTGTGCCTTATGAGATTGAAGAGCCTTTCACGGTCAAAGAATTTGCCAAGACCGCAGGAATACACAGAGATCTGGCCAGTGTGGCAGTGCCGCTGTTGATGAACATGGGTATTCTTACAAGAGTCGGCAAACGCGGCAGAGAATATATATATGAGGTGCCGCAGGAATATCGATAAGGGAATAATGAGGTTATATTATGAATATAATGCTGGCAATACACGGTGTAGGAATTATTATCTGCTTTCTGATGACTTTTCTGGTTTATCTGGCAAAACCGTCTGAACAACAGAAGATTTTGTTTGCAGGGACGCTGTTTACATTTTTGGACGTGGCAGGGTATTTTTATGAGCTCCAGAGTAAAAGTCTGGAGCTGACGCGCCTTGCGGTAAAACTGGAATACTTAGGAACAACGATGGGGCTTTTATGTTTCCTGTACTTCGCCTGCCTCTACAGCAATCACCGAAATGATAAATGGCTGAAATTCATTAAATATTTTTACACAATTGATCATTTTTTTATTCTACTGCTGATTTTTACGATCGACTTTAATACGCTGTACTATAAAAGTATTACTTATACGGAAGAAGATGGTTTCTACATATGGGTTTATGAGCCGGGCACATTCTATTATTGGTGGATTGTGCTCACAACCGTGCTGGGGATTATTATAGCGCTGATTATGATACAGTCCGTATTGGAGCATAAGAATGAAAAACGTCCTGAACTTCTTCTTATTTTCGGGGCATCTCTCGTTCCGATTATCTTTTGGACCATGCGAATACTTGGATATTTAGGGCATTATGATTCTTATCCGATATCTATGTTGATTACCGAGTCGTTTCTTGTATTTGTCATGTACAGGTATCGTTTGTTTGATACGGTCAAAGGGGCGAAAGACAGGGTGATCGATGAAATCAAAGAAGGAATTCTTGTGACGGACGGTCTTGACGCGGTAATTTATTCTAACAGAGAAGCCAATCTGATATTTCCCGATATGGATTGGAACGACAAGGACATAGTCCGCAAACAGATTTTTGACTTTATGGAGGCGCATAAGGACGGCTTTATGATTGAGGAACGCTTCTACGAATGGCAGAGAAGCGAGATATTTGATGATAATCAGCGCAAAGCCGGTATTCTTTACCGTATTTCCGATATGACGGACAATTATCTGTATACGAAGCAGTTGATTGAGTTAAAGGAAGATGCGGAACGTGCTAATGAAGCAAAAAGCTCTTTTCTTGCGCGTATGTCCCATGAAATCAGGACTCCGATTAATGCGGTGCTCGGGATGAACGAAATGATTCTGCGGGAGACAGAAGCCGATAATATCAGGGAATATGCAATAAATATTCACAATGCCGGTAAGACGCTGTTATCCATTATCAATGATATTCTTGATTTGTCTAAGATCGAATCGAGTAAGATGGAGATAACAGAAAATGATTACATGCTTGGAAGTATGATTCTTGATATTGAGAACATGATAACAATGAGAGCGGAAGAGAAGAATCTTACATTCAGGATTCTTGCGGATTCAAAGCTTCCGAAGAATTTGCATGGCGATGAAATGCGCGTAAAACAGTGTATTGTCAACTTGTTGACTAATTCAGTCAAGTACACAAATGAAGGTTCGGTCACTTTGGAAATTGATTGTGCGGATATTCAAGGGAACATAATAAATTTTCGAATTACGGTGTCTGATACGGGAATCGGAATCAGAGAGGAAGAACTGCATATGCTCTTTGATCCCTTTACGAGACTTGATATGATGAGAAATAAGAGTGTGGAAGGAACCGGACTGGGGCTTAGTATCACGAAACGTCTGGTTGCAATGATGCAGGGCAGTCTGACGGTTGAGAGCGAATATGGAAGCGGAAGTAAGTTTACTTTTGTGATTCCCCAAAAGATAATGGGAACGGAACTGCTTGGAGATTACAGAAAAGCGGCAGATGAAGTCACTGAACATAGCAAGAGCGGAGATCAGGGAACGTTTATAGCTCCGCAGGCAAAAATACTGGCGGTTGACGATAACCGCGTCAATATTACCGTGGTCAAAGGACTGCTGAAGAGATTGAAAGTTCAGTTTGACGCAGCGCTTAGCGGTGCGGAGTGTCTGGATAAAATCAGACAAAATCACTACGATATTATTTTCCTAGATCATATGATGCCGGAGATGGACGGTGTGGAAACTTTGCAGAGTATGTGTCAGATAGAAGAGTATGCGCAGAATCCGTCCGTTGTAATTGCACTTACGGCGAATGCGATCGTGGGCGCGAAAGAAGAATACTTACAGGCAGGATTTGAAGATTATCTGTCGAAGCCGATCGATTCGATGCAGTTAGAACAATTGATCAGACGTTATCTTTCACCGGAACTGATAGAGTATACGGAGATGTAAACTATATGTAGTAATTCTGCTTTGCAAGATACAAAATATATGATAAAATATGATTCGTGAGAAATTCTGAAATCATGTTCTTTTTTGCGTAAAAAACCCCGATAACCGGAAATATGAGGTGCAGATAAATGGCAAAGACCAACGAAACAAATAATTACGATGCTTCCAGTATCACAGTGCTGGAAGGGCTTGAGGCAGTCCGTGTAAGACCGGGTATGTATATCGGCAGCGTGTCCACGAAAGGACTGAACCATTTGATTTATGAAATCATGGATAATGCGGTGGACGAGCACTTGGCCGGATTTTGTACGACTATACGGGTAACGCTTGAGGCGGATGGTTCGGCAACCGTATCGGATAACGGACGCGGTATTCCGGTGGGAATGCACGAGAAAGGCATGAGTGCGGAACGCCTTGTATTTACTACGCTTCATGCAGGCGGCAAGTTCGATAATGAAGCCTATAAGACAAGCGGTGGTCTGCACGGCGTCGGTTCGTCGGTGGTCAATGCGCTGTCTACATACATGCATGTGACGGTTAAGACGGGAGGATTCATTTACGAGGATCATTATGAAAGAGGCATCCCGACGATGGAACTCGACAAGGGATTGCTTCCGGTGGTGGGAAAGACGAAGGAATCAGGAACGACCATCAATTTCCTTCCGGACGACACGATTTTTGACAGAACCAGATTCAAAGAGGATGAGGTGAAAAGCCGTCTGCATGAGACGGCGTATCTGAATCCTGAATTAACGATTATCTATGAAGATAAGAGAGGCGAAGAAACAGAACATATAGAGTATCATGAACCGGAAGGCATCGTAGGATTTATCAAGGACATGAATAAGTCCAAAGAAGCGATACACGATGTAATCTATTATAAAGGTGAATCTGAAGGCATTACGGTAGAAGTGGCATTCCAGTATGTGAACGAATTTCATGAGAATGTGCTTGGATTCTGTAATAATATCTATAATGCGGAAGGCGGCACGCATCTGACCGGGTTTAAGACGATGTTTACCAATGTGATCAATACCTATGCCAGAGGTCTTAATATTTTAAAAGAGAAAGACGTGAATTTCACCGGCGCTGATGTGCGTAACGGTATGACGGCCGTCGTATCGATTAAACATCCGGATCCGAGATTCGAGGGGCAGACCAAGACGAAGCTGGATAATCAGGATGCGGCAAAGATCGTGAGCAAGGTAACAGGAGAGGAAATCGTAAGATTTTTCGACCGTAATCTTGAAACGCTCAAAAGTATCATTGGTTGTGCGGAGAAAGCGGCGAAAATCCGTAAGACAGAAGAGAAAGCCAAGACAAATATGCTGACTAAGCAGAAATTCTCTTTTGATTCCAACGGAAAGCTGGCAAACTGTGAATCCAAGGATGCTTCTAAGTGCGAAATCTTTATCGTTGAGGGAGATTCTGCGGGCGGCAGTGCAAAGATGGCGCGGAATCGTATGTTTCAGGCAATTCTGCCGATTCGGGGCAAGATTTTGAATGTGGAGAAAGCGAGTATCGATAAAGTCTTGGCGAATGCCGAGATTAAGACAATGATTAACGCTTTCGGCTGCGGCTTCTCAGAAGGCTACGGCAATGACTTTGATATCACCAGACTGCGTTATGACAAGATCATCATTATGGCCGATGCGGATGTGGACGGCGCGCATATTTCCAACCTGCTTCTGACATTGTTTTATCGTTTTATGCCGGAACTGATTTTCGAGGGGCACGTTTATATCGCAATGCCGCCGCTTTATAAAGCAATGCCATCCAAAGGGGAAGAGGAATATCTCTATGATGATAAGGCATTAGAAAAATATCGTAAGCGGCATAAGGGGCCTTTTACCCTGCAAAGATATAAGGGACTGGGCGAAATGGATGCACAGCAGTTATGGGAGACAACGCTTGATCCGGACACAAGAATGCTGAAATTAGTGGAAATAGAGGATGCGCGTATGGCGTCTGAGGTGACGGAACTGCTGATGGGTACGGAAGTGCCGCCGCGTAAGGAATTTATTTACCGGCACGCGCAGGACGCGGAACTGGATATCTAAAACAAAACGAGCATAGCTCGTTTGCGAGATTTGCTTCGCAAACTCGAAGAAACTGTAGGAGAGAGGTCTGGATGAGTGTAAGTGACAGAATCATTAAAACGGAATATTCGGAAGTAATGCAGAAATCCTTCATAGATTATGCCATGAGCGTTATTGTTGCGAGAGCGCTTCCGGATGTGCGGGACGGCTTAAAACCGGTGCAGAGAAGAACGTTGTACGACATGTACGAATTGGGAATACGCTATGACAGACCTTACCGTAAATCGGCGCGTATCGTGGGAGATACGATGGGTAAATACCATCCTCATGGCGACAGTTCTATTTATGAGGCGCTTGTCGTCATGGCACAGGATTTTAAGAAAGGTCAGCCGCTTATAGACGGGCATGGCAATTTCGGTAATATCGAAGGTGACGGCGCTGCGGCAATGCGTTATACGGAGGCGCGCCTTGAGCAGATTACGCAGGAGGCGTTTCTGTCCGATCTTGATAAGGATGTAGTGGACTTCATTCCGAATTTTGACGAGACGGAGAAGGAGCCGAGTGTTCTTCCGGTGAAGATTCCTAATCTGCTCGTTAACGGTTCAGAGGGAATTGCCGTAGGTATGGCGACCAGTACGCCGCCTCATAATCTGGCGGAAGTGATTGATGCAACTAAGGCTTATATGCTGGATGAGAATATTTCTACCAGAGAACTGATGCGTTATATCAAGGGACCGGATTTTCCGACGGGCGGCATTGTCATCAATGAAGACGAGCTGTTAGAGATTTATGAGACGGGAACGGGGAAGGTTAAGATTCGCGGTAAGGTGGAAGTTGAGAAAGCCAAGGGCGGAAAGACCAATCTGGTAATTACCGAGATACCATATACGATGATCGGTGCAAATATCGGTAAATTCCTGATGGACGTGGCGACGCTTGCAGAGACGAAGAAGACGCAGGATATTGTAGATATCACGAACCAGTCTTCCAAAGAGGGCATCCGTATCGTGATCGAACTTCGTAAGGATGCCGACATCGAGAATTTTAAGAATATGCTCTATAAGAAGACGCGTCTGGAGGATACCTTTGGCGTCAATATGCTGGCGATTGTCGACGGAAGACCTGAGACAATGGGGTTAAAGAAGATTATACAGGAGAGCGTGAAATTCCAGTACGAGGTTGCCACGAGGAAATACGAGAATCTTCTGGCAAAGGAACTGGAACGCAAGGAGATACAGGAAGGTCTGATCAAGGCATGTAACGTAATCGATCTGATTATAGAGATATTGCGAGGTTCCAAGGACCGCGCCATGGCGAAGGCATGCCTGATTGAAGGAAAAGTTGACGGTATTAAGTTTAAGTCTAAAGAATCAAAGATCATGGCGGCCCAATTGATGTTTACGGAGAAACAGGCGAACGCCATTCTGGATATGCGTCTGTATAAGTTGATCGGTTTGGAAATTGAGGCGTTAATCAACGAACACGAGGATACGATGGCGAATATTTACCGCTATGAAGATATTCTTGCAAGAAGAGATTCCATGGCGCAGGTTATCATCAATGAATTAGAAGAAATTAAGGAACGGTATAAACGTAAGAGAAGAACGCAGATCACGACTGAGAGTGAGGCGGTTTATGTAGAGAAAAAGGTTGAAGAGACGGATATTGTTTTCCTGATGGACCGTTTCGGATATGCCAAAACAATTGACACTGCCACATACGAGAGAAATAAAGAGGCGGCAGACGCCGAGAGCCGGTATGCCTTTGTCTGCAAAAATACCGGAAAGATATGTCTTTTTACCAATACAGGGCTGCTTCATACGGTAAAGGCAATGGATTTGCCCCTCGGAAAGTTCCGTGATAAGGGTGTGCCCATTGATAATGTAAGCAACTATGATTCCGCCAAAGAAAATATCGTGTTTGCGGCCAGTCAGAGTGATTTGAATCTTTACCGTGTTATTTTTGCGACCAAGCAGGCGATGCTCAAGGTGGTGGACGGCGGAGAATTTGATGTGGCAAAGCGTACGGTGGCGGCAACGAAGCTTCAGGAAGACGACGAGGTGATAAGCGTTGTGACTTACAGGGAACAGCGTAATATTGTCTTACAGTCTGAGGACGGATATTTTCTGCGGTTTGCACTGGAAGAAATTCCAGAGAAGAAAAAGGGCGCGATCGGCGTGCGCGGCATGAAACTGGGAGCAAAAGACAGCGTGGAAGCAGTCTATTATACGCAGAATGCTGTCGAACAGACGATAGAATATAATGGCAGACAGCTGGAACTTAATAAGTTAAAACTCGGTAAACGTGACTCGAAAGGCGTTAAAGTCAGAGTCTGATTTGGTGCAAAAATAGCGGAAAGGGTAAGGACAGAGCATGAGAGTCATAGCAGGGACCGCGAGAAGCCTGCGGTTAAAGACGCCGGAGGGCATGGATACAAGACCTACCACAGACAGGATCAAAGAAACACTGTTTAACATGTTGCAGCCTTATCTTAGCGATGCTGTTTTTATCGATTTGTACAGTGGCAGCGGCGGTATTGGGATTGAGGCGTTAAGCAGGGGCGCAAGACACGCATACTTCGTGGAGAACAACAAAAATGCACTGGCGTGTATCACGGAGAACTTGCAGTTTACGAAACTTGCGGATAAAGCGACGGTGTTAAAACAGGATGTTCTAGGTGCATTGTCCGGAATCCATGAAAAGGAAGCGGATGTGATTTTTATGGATCCGCCTTATGACAGAGATTATGAAAGACAGGTATTCCAAATGTTGTACGCGCTTCCCTACGTGACGGAGCATACACTGATTGTCATAGAAACGTCACTTGAAAATGATTTGACAGATTTGGAGCGGATGGGCTTTCAGATCACGAAAGAGAAGTGCTATAAGACCAACAAACATGTTTTCTTCCGCCCGATAACATTATGATTGATAAATTCATACATGGGTGCTATGATATATGGCATATAAATCGACGAACCGGAATTCGGAGGATCGTATGAAGATAAATATCAGACTTGAAGAAGAAAAAGATTATCGAAGAGTAGAGGAAATAACGAGAGCCGCATTCGATTATCCCGATAGAATCAAGCGAGGTCAGATCGGTTGTCCTTATGAGCATTGGATGGTTCATGAGTTGAGGCAGCGTGATGGTATTATGGCACTAAGTCTGGTTGCTGAACTAGAAAATGGAACGATTATCGGACACATTATTTGCAGCAATGCTGTTGTTAAAAAGGAGAATCAGGTGCTTCCTGTCCTAAACTTTGGTCCTTTAAGTGTGTTACCCGAATATCAGCGTCAAGGAGTTGGAAAAGCACTTGTTCAGGCAATGATAGAAGAAGCGAAAAGGATTGATTATGGCGCAATTTTATTTTTTGGCAGACCAGAATACTATCCGCAGTTTGGTTTTAAAGAAGCGATAGTTTATGAAATATCAGACTCAGAGGGTTTTAATTATCCTGCATTTATGGCTATGGAATTGAAGGAAGGATATTTAAAAGATATTCGTGGGGGAAAATTTTTTGAATCGGATATTTATAATGATGAACTGAATCTTGAGACAGTGAGAGCTTTTGATAGAGAATTTACAAATCAATAAAAATTTTAAAAAATTAAAGACATTTCTACAAAAGTGATTTATTATGAATAAAAAGCTATTAAATTGAGAGGAAGGCATAACTTTTCTATGAAAGCGGCAATTTATCCGGGGAGTTTCGATCCCGTTACTTTTGGTCATTTGGACATTATAAAGCGCGCGGCTGAAATTTTTGATGAATTAACGGTTAGTGTGTTGAATAATAAAACAAAGACTCCATTGTTTTCTGTGGAAGAACGTGTTAAGATGTTAGAGGAGGCCACGAAGGATCTTCCAAATGTCAAGATAGATTCTTTTAGTGGTCTGTTAATTGATTATGCCAAAGAACAGAATATTCATGTAGCAATCAGAGGGCTTCGAGCATTTACGGATTTTGAGTATGAGTTGCAGATTGCACAGACGAACAGAAAATTCTCCGGCGGTGATCTTGATACGATGTTTCTGACAACTAGTCTGGAATATGCATATCTTAGTTCGTCAACGGTTAAGGAAGTGGCAAGCTTTAACGGTGATATTTCTCAGTGCGTACCGGAGTTTGTCGGCAAATTGATATATGAAAAATATGGATATGACAGATAGGAGTAAAGATGAGCAGTAGAATCGAACAATTGATCGATGAAATTGAAGACTACATTGACGGCTGTAAATATCAGCCTTTATCCAAAACAAACATTATCGTAAATAAAGAAGAGATTGATGAGCTTTTACGCGAACTGCGCATGAAAACTCCGGACGAGATTAAGCGCTACCAGAAAATTATCACCAATAAGGAGGCAATCTTAAACGATGCGCGTGCGAAAGCGGAAGCGCTCATTAAAGATGCGACGGTGCAGACTACGGAATTGATCAATGAGCATGAAATTATGCAACAGGCATATGCGCAGGCGAATGAAGTGGTTAAGATGGCTACGATACAAGCGCAGGAGATTCTGAATAATGCCACGGTAGAAGCGAACGGCGTCAGGACATCGGCAATGCAGTATCTGGATGATATGCTGGCAAACCTTGAGAGCGCTATGACAGCGACGCTGGCGACGACAACCGAGCATTATCAAAGTTTCTTCAGCACCATCAATAGTTATAATGAAACTGTCAAAGCGAACCGCGCGGAACTGCGGCCGGCGCAAGTGGAGCAGATGCTGAAGGAAGCAGAGGGCGACTCGGAACCGGCGGAATTGGATTTGATGTAGTGTATTACATAGAGGTATATGGATTATAATAAATTGAAAGCGTTATGAGCCGGTTTCCTTAAGAAGCCGGCTTGTTTATTCTGATGAGTGACGAGGTTGAATTGAAAAAGAATAAAAAAATCAACATGTTAATGTATCATAAGTTTATATGGCGTCATATTGGTATTGTGTGGTTTTCCGTTGTAATTTTTAGCGGATTGTTTGGCATGAATACAGAATATGTAAACGCCCAGGAGAGCGGAATACAGGAAGAAGAGATGACGGGAATAATTGAGGATGAAACAGAATCTGAACAGATTGTAGTGGTCATTGATCCCGGTCACGGCGGAGAAAATCTTGGCGGAGAGTATGAGGATTATACAGAGAAAGAGATGACCATGGTTGTGGCGAATGCCATGAAAGAAGAACTGGAGAAATACGAAGGCATTAAGGTTTATCTGACCAGAAACGGGGATCAGGAGCTTTCCCTAAAGGAGAGGTGTGAATATGCTGAGAGTGTGAATGCTGATTTTCTGTTCTGTCTGCATTTCAATATGTCGAAATACCATACGTTATTCGGTGCGGAATGCTGGGTGTCCGCATTCGGAGAAAACTACAGCAAGGGATATAGTTTTGCCAGCGCCGAGATGGATATGCTGGAGGAGCTTGGTCTTTATTCCAGAGGTATTAAGACAAGGCTGAATGATAAGGGAACTGATTATTACGGGATTATCCGTCAGTCTACGGAACGAAATATCCCTTGTGTGCTGATAGAACATTGTCATTTGGACCAAGAGAATGATCAGCCGTTCTATGACCATAACGAAAAACTGATACAATTCGGAAGACTGGATGCAACCGCCGCCGCCAAATATTTCCAGCTTCGTTCGGAGGAACTGGACGTAGACTACAGCGGTTATCCGAATGTGTATGTGGACGTACCTGCGAGCGTAGTTTCGCCGGACCAGACGGAGCCGGATGTCTGTATGATTGAGGTACTTGAACAGGATATGACAAATGGTGAAGTGAGAGTACAGGTGTCTGCCGCCGATTATGACAGCGGTATGCTCTATTATACTTACAGTTACGATAACGGACTAAATTTTTCACCTTTACAGAGGTGGCCGGATAAATCCGTGGATACCTTTGAGTTTACGATGCAGGTTCCGCCGCATATTGTGCCGCAGATTGTAGTGAACGGATATAACGGCTATGATTTGTATACGACAAGCAATATGATTTCTCTGCCGTCCATGGATTATAAAACGGCGGAAGAAATTGCGGCAGAATTAGCGCAGCAGGAAGCGCTTAAGAGCGCGTCGGAAGCGGTGGCATCTGAGAAAGAGCATACAGGAGTTGTGATTACTAGAGACTTGTCGCAAGAACAGGAAAAGAAGCCGATATCCTTCGGTTATTTCCTGACGGTATGTATTGTCTGCGCACTGCTGGTGCTTGGCATGACAATATCCATGATATTGATTCTTAGCGGAAGAAAGCGTAAGCGTCAAAGAAAACGGAGAAAACGCCGGCGCTAAAAGAAGGACCAATTTTAATTAGCCGGAAAGGTAAGCTGATATTAAAGGATATAGATGAATAAATAGCAAATCGCAGTAATAGCCGTCTGGATTACTTTGTGAAAAATATACGGGCGCACGGATAAGTCTGTCTGGCGAATCATGCTGTAAGTTTGTGCGATGCATGAGAAACCGCCGAACGGCAGGAGGATTAAAATCGGATAAAATAATTTATGACCGGAATAGTCAATTCCGCTCGTGATTTCCAGAATACACCGGTAAACGGCAAGCAATTCTGTATTGGTGTGGCGAAAAGGCACAAAGACAATATTAAGCAGATTAAAGAATACCATATAGCCGCCTAATTTGGCGATACCCAGTAAGCCGGATAACACAGAAGTGTCGATGGCGGCGAGAAGAGACATAGAATGTGCGGCATGTCCGGAAGGGGTATCGAGGCCGTTTAAGTTGTCTGAGTGACCGGAAGCAGCAGGAGTATGATTGGGCGCAGGTTTCCTGAACAGGGCCGGCAGACGGCGAAGGTATGGAGCACGACACAGCGCAATTCCGTATACAAGCGGGATACCATACATAAGCAGTAACGGTATGAGCGGTTTGTCGATAGAGAGTGTGGGAACCACATAGCTGAGGAAATAAATGGGACCGATATTATTGCAGAAATATAAGAGTTTTGCTGCTTCTTTATGGGATAATTTCCCTGAAGCATAGAGTTCTCCGACAATCCTTGCACCCATAGGAAAACCGCATAAGAAGCCCATGATAATGGTGTAAGAACCGTTCTTTGATGTGCCGAATATGCGGTGCAGAAACGGGTGGAGCAGTCTGACGAATCCTTCCGTCAGGTTCATGCGGATCATAATGCCGGAGAGGATCATAAACGGCAGGAGTGTAGGAACCATTTTCATAAGCCATAGGTTTAAGCCGGTAGACGCGTATTCCAAAGAAAGTTGGGGATAACATAGAAGCAGAATAACCAGATACGCGGCGAAAGCTGTGAAAAGTAGCTTGTAGAAGTCGTCAATTTTATTGTCCATGGGAGATAGAATTCCTTTCGCAAGGGTTGTTCTATGTATATTCTTAAAAGAGGGTTATTATGCGGTTAGATAAATTTCTATGTGATTGTACTTCAGGCACACGAAGCAAGTTAAAAAAAGATATCAAAGCCGGGCAGGTAACGGTAAACGGCAACACTGTGTTAAAACCGGAGCAGCATATTGATGAGAAAGCGGATGAGATCTTCTATAAAGGTCAGCGATGCGTCTATGAGCAATTTGTTTATTACATGCTGCATAAGCCGTCGGGCGTCGTGTCGGCAACAGAGGATGCGCATGAACGGACGGTGATTGATTTAATGGGCGATGAGAGACGGGACGACCTTTTTCCGGTAGGAAGGCTCGATAAGGACACAGAGGGTCTGTTACTCATTACGAATGACGGCGTGCTGGCGCACGAACTGTTGTCTCCGGCAAAACATGTTGAGAAAGAATATGAGTGTCATCTGGCGGAGTCTTTTGATGAGAAACAGAAAGAGCGGTTGGAACAAGGCGTGGATATCGGCGAGAAGTCGCTGACAATGCCGGCTGTTGTGCATACGTTAGATGATAAAATGATTGCGCTGACCATCACGGAAGGAAAATTTCATCAAGTGAAACGAATGTTACAGGCTGTCGGCAATGAGGTGGTTTATTTGAAGAGAATCCGCATGGGAAGCCTTATGTTGGATGCAGAACTTCCAAAGGGGAGTTATCGCAGGCTGACGGAAGAAGAATTGGACGGAATATTTCGGAGGGACAAATGATAGAAGCGGTTATTTTTGATTTAGACGGTTCCATGGTAGATTCCATGTGGATGTGGAGAACCATTGATATAGAATATCTTGGCAGATTCGGGATTACTCTGCCGGAAGATCTGCAGGCGTGCATAGAGGGCATGAGTTTCAGTGAGACGGCGGTTTACTTCAAGGAGCGGTTTCGTCTGCCGGATGATTTGGATACGATCAAAGCTGAATGGAATCGTATGGCATGGGATAAGTATGCCTATGAGGTGCCTGTGAAAGACGGTGTTGTAGAGTTGCTGCAATATTGTATGGATAATGGATTGAAGGCAGGGATTGCCACCAGTAATTCCAGAGAACTGGTAGAAAATGTTGTGAAGATGCGAGGGATGCAGCAATATTTTGAATGTATTATGACGGGATGTGATGTGGCAAAAGGAAAACCGGCGCCGGATATTTATCTTGCAGTTGCGGATAAGCTTCAGGTTCATCCCGAAAACTGTCTCGTTTTTGAGGATATCATTCCGGGAATTATGGCAGGAAAGGCGGCGGGGATGAAGGTCTGCGCCGTCTATGATAGGTATTCGGAACATCAGGATGCAGAAAAACACAGGTTAGCGGATTACTATACATATCATTTTAGAGAGTTGATGGAAGAAGGTGTGCTGGTATGAAAATGACATTTTTACCGATTTCCAGACAAGATATGGAAGAACAAGGCATAAAGCAGCTGGACTTTGTCTATGTGATAGGAGATGCCTATGTGGATCATCCTTCTTTCGGACATGCCATTATCAGCAGGGTCTTACAGGCGCATGGCTATAGTGTAGGCATCATCTCCCAGCCGGACTGGAAGGATGAGAACAGCATTACCATTCTGGGAAGACCCGGATTGGGATTTCTCGTGTCCGGCGGCAATATGGATTCCATGGTGAATCATTATTTTGTTTCCGGCAGACGACGTCCGAACGATGCCTATACACCGGGAGGCGAACCTTACAAAAGACCGGATCATGCCACAGTGGTTTACGGCAATCTGATTCGGCGTGTATATAAGGACAGTCCGGTTATCATCGGTGGGATTGAGGCGAGTCTTAGGAGGCTTGCGCACTACGATTACTGGTCCGACAGCTTTAAGCGTTCTATTTTGCTGGACAGTCAGGCGGACCTGATTTCATACGGTATGGGTGAAAAATCCATCGTGGAGATTGCGGATGCGTTAGCAAGTGGCATTGCGGTGAAAGATATTACCTTTATTCCCGGGACGGTTTACAAGACGAAAGATGTTGAGGGAGTTTATGACGGCATACGGCTTCCTTCTTATGGTGCGATGAAGGAGGAACCGCGCAGGTATGCGGAGAGTTTTCAGATACAGTATTGTAATACGGATCCCTTTACGGGAAAGACGCTGATAGAGGAGTATCCGAACGGCGTCTATGTGGTGCAGAATCCGCCCCAGCCGCCGCTTACTACACTGGAGATGGACACGGTTTACGATTTACCATATATGCGGACCTATCACCCGTCTTATGAGGAGGCGGGCGGCGTTCCGGCAATCGCAGAGGTTAAATTTTCGCTTGTCAGCAACAGAGGCTGCTTCGGCGGATGTAATTTCTGCGCGCTTACATTTCATCAGGGAAGGACGGTGCAGGTCAGAAGTCATGAATCTATCTTAAAAGAAGCCGAACTGATGATACGAGATAAGGATTTCAAGGGCTATATCCACGATGTGGGCGGCCCAACGGCGAATTTCAGACATCCATCCTGCCAAAAGCAGATGACGCAGGGCGTCTGTAAGAACAGGCAGTGTCTTTTTCCGGAACCTTGTCCCAATCTGGAAGCGAATCATTCGGACTATCTGACACTGCTTCGCAAATTACGTGCATTGCCGGGTGTTAAGAAGGTGTTTATCCGTTCGGGAATTCGTTTCGATTACCTGATGGCGGATCCAGACGATACTTTTTTCAGAGAACTGGTGGAACATCATGTGAGCGGGCAGCTCAAGGTGGCGCCCGAACATATCTCAGACGTAGTGCTTTCCAAGCTTGGAAAGCCGAAAAAGGAAGTCTACGAGCGTTTTGTAAAGAAATATTACAAGATTAATGAGCAGCTTAATAAGAAACAGTTTCTCGTGCCGTATCTAATGTCGTCCCATCCGGGTTCCACGCTGAAGGAAGCGATTGAACTGGCGGAGTATTTGCGGGATTTGGGATATATGCCGGAGCAGGTGCAGGATTTCTATCCGACGCCGTCCACGGTGTCCACGGTTATGTACTATACAGGCATAGACCCTCGAAACGGCAGAAATGTCTATGTATGCCGTAATCCTCATGAGAAGGCGATGCAGCGGGCGCTGATTCAATATCGGAATCCCAATAATTACGATTTGGTCAGGGAAGCGCTTGTGAAAGGCGGGCGCGAGGATCTAATCGGGTTTGACAAGAAGTGTCTGATCAAACCGCGGAAGATGGGGAATCAGAGTAAGACGCAGAAGCCGGACAGCGGGAAGCGGCAGAAAAATAACAAAAAAGGGCAGAGCATCAGTGCAAATCCTAAGAATCATAATACAAAGAACATCGGTAGGAAAAAAACGATTCGAAACGTGCATAAGAAAAAGTAAAAGAAGTGAAAGAAACGAAATGCCGCCTCAGTCATATACAAGACTGAGCGGCATTTTTACTTTTTACATTTTTACGAGGTGCGGGAAGAACGGCTCACAGCAAGAAGTTTTTGGCGCATTTCATCCTCAATCCGGACAAGTTCCACTTCTGCGTTCTGTCGTTTGGTTCGTCCCTCTTCCTGAATCTTCATGACTTCGTCCAGCGTGCTGATCAGCGTTTGATTGGTGGCGGTGAGAGTCTCGATATCCACGATTCCGCGTTCGCTCTCCCTTGCAGTCTCGATGGTAGCGGTCTTTAATGCTTCCGCGTTTTTCTTTAGAAGGGCGTTGGTCATATCAGTCACTTCTTTTTGTGCTTTGGCGGCTTCGCTGGAATGGTTTAAGCCGATTGCGATTACCATCTGACTCTTCCAGAGAGGGATCGTGTTCACAAGAGTAGACTGTATTTTCTCCGACATGGCGGTGTCGTTACTCTGAATCAGACGGATTTGGGGCGCCATCTGCATGGCAATTGTTCTGGTCAGTTCAAGATCATAGATTTTCTTCTCAAAACGCTCGCACATAGCGGCGAAGTCATTGGCGGCCTGCGTATCTTCCGGGAGAGAACTCTGTTCTGCCTTCTGCAAAAGGGCGGCGAGTTCCACGTTTCTTGCCTGTTGTAGCTTTTGTTTGCCGGCAAGGATATACATGGACAATTCTTTGAAATAATTCAGATTCAATTCGTACATTTTGTCCAGCATAGCGGCGTCTTTTAAAAGGGTCACCTGATGTTCTTCCATGACCTTGCATATCTTGTTGATATTGGTTTCTGCCTTGTCGTATTTGATTTTCAGGCTTTCCAGCTTGTTGCTGCCTTTTTTAAAGAATCCTAGGAAGCCTTTTTCCTCCTCTTCGCCGAAGTCTTTAAGTTCCGTGACCACATCGGCTAACATCTGACCGATTTCACCCATATCCTTGGTGCGTACATTGTTTAGGGCGCTTTCTGAGAAGTCCGCAATTTTTTTCTGGCTGCCGGCGCCGTACTGCATTACCATCTGTGTGTTGGTGATGTCTATCTGCGCGGCAAAATCATCCACCATTTTCTGTTCCTGAGGTGTTAAAACCACTTCGGGAATCTTTGGACCCTCGTCCGGAACTAAGAGAGGTGCGTTGTCTACAACCTTAACCTGCTCAAAGGGTTCCAGAGTCAGGGAAGGCGCTTCTTTTAACATTTCATCCAAGTTGTTGTTCATTCTGATTTCCTCCATTTATATTTTGCTTATTGTGTATATCCATTTCATTCATCAGACCTTCTTGGGCAAGCATGGTTTTTAATACCTGCGCGTCAGTGGTGGCATCCAGTACCGCATCCTGAAAAAGATTGTTTAAGAGTTCCGTAAATGCCTGATTAATCGTATCCAGTGTGTTTTCAATTTCTGCTTTGGCGGCGATAATATCGTCTCCCGGAACGCTCACCCGGTCAAATTCTTCATAAGCTTCCACCAGCTTCAAAGTAGTAGGAAGGTAGTAGTCCATTAGTTTGTGCATCCGGTGCATTTGTTCTGGATGTTCCCGCACGCTATCAAAAAGGTCTTTTAGCAGGCTTTCCAAACGTGAAAGCTTGGCGGAGATGACTTCACCGGGTATCTGGTTATTCAAAGTGCGGAGTTTATCAATACATTCCATGCCCTCCGCAATCATCGCATTTAATTCCGCTTCCTGATTGGAATATTCTGAGGCATGTCCTATATCTTTTTCAGCCGCATCCGCATTCGGTGTATTCTGTAAGCTTTGAAGCTTTTGATTCTCTGATTCCCGCATCTTACGGCTGTGTTCAGCTTCCAGATACTGCTTGTATATATTGTCGTTTAACATAAAACAAGTTTTCTTTTCATCCAGATGTCCTT